>ENA-OQAS01000132-OQAS01000132.1-human-gut-metagenome-genome-assembly--contig:-NODE-132-length-37981-cov-3.024198_pt1 | contig 37981 bp, 43 predicted proteins | sample MGYA00242733_ERZ504523 | MGnify/ENA primary metagenome ERZ504523 (study PRJEB26092, sample SAMD00036239) | human gut metagenome | host: Homo sapiens | study: EMG produced TPA metagenomics assembly of...
CCGCAGGTGCTGTCTGTGGTTATATAAGGCTGAAGAATAAAGAGGATATAGAATTTGTAACAAAAGAAAACAGACTGATCAAGGAAAAATTTTTCTTTATGCAGGAAATGTATCAGGAGACGCTTCAGGATAAAAGACAATATAAGAAGCAGATTCTCGGAAGCAGGGACAGCTTTGGAAAAATTTTTGATATAACAAGAAAGCTGGATGTGATACAGCCACAGAAACTGTTTATGGAAACCATAAGGGTAATGGAAGATATTCTGGAAAATCATACAATTGTACTTTATTCACTGGATTCATGGAAACGTTTTGGAAGGATGGAAATGTCATCACCTGAAATTCGCAGAAAAATGCCAAATTCTATAAGGTTGAAGAGTATCAGAATGCGATAGAAACGCTGGAAAAGGGTGAGGTCTGGAGGAACAGGGAACTGCTTGCTGGATATCCGGCATATATTGCAGGGATAAAGAGAAATGGAGAACTTGTAATGCTGGTATTTATTCAGGATGCAGCCAGTAATCAGATGACATTGTATTATCTGAATCTTATCAAAATTTTATGTGGTCTGGTAGAAGTCTCTCTGCTGCGTGCACTGGAATATCAGGAAGCAGTCAGAGACAGGGAATATGTGGAAGGAACTCATATATTAAAAACAGAGTATTTTATGGAAAGACTGAAATTATTTCATTCCATAAGAGCAGAAAATAGGATCATATGCTCTGTTGCAGATTGAAAATCCGGAAATGACACTGGAGGAAACAGACAGGATATTAAGAAATAAAATCAGAGAGAATGACATACTGGGAATATCGGAGGATGGACAACTTTATCTGATCCTGTCACAGGTGATGATGCCATGTTACCGATAGTAATTGAAAGGATTGAAAAGAACGGATTTCATTGCAGAGTGATTGACACCCGTAACGAAAGCAGGTAGCTGAAGAATGATACAGAATATAACAGGAGTTGTTTTTATTATATTTCATATTATCTGTTGTGTCCTGGTATGGACAGGAATAAACTCCCATTTATTGAAGGTGAAGAGGTATCTCATATTACCTGTGATCTTTGTACCGGTATGGGGTATGATCTGTGTATTGCTTCTGCATTTCCAGATATTTTTTCACCAGGATAAAAAGCGTGAAATCGGAATAGAAAAAATGAAGATCAATGAAGAAAATTTACAGAAGCATTATAGCACCGAAAGAAGAAAGTGACAGAAATATTGTGCCACTGGAGGAAGTGCTTCTTATTGATGAGCCGATATGAGGCGTGATCTGATTATGAATATATTGAATGATGATCCGGAGAATTACATCGATATGCTTAAACAGGCAAGGATGAATGACGATGTAGAGGTTGTGCATTATGCGATCACAGGAATGGTAGAGCTGTCTAAGGAATATGAAAGCAGACTGCAGAAGATAGAATACAGATATGCAAAAGAACCGGAAAATCAACAGCTTATTTCAGAGTATTGTGATTTTCTTCAGGAGTATTTATCTCAGGGACTTCTGGAAGGACAGATGGAACTGGTGCAAAGAAATCAATATATAAAACTCCTGAAGAAAAAACTGAAATTTAAAGAAGATCTTCATACATATGTATGTCTGATTGAGAATCAAATGCAGATGAAGGAGTATGAACAGGTTCTTAAAAGTCTGGAAAGAATGGATAAGAAGTGGCACAGAAATGAAGAATACTGGATACTCAGGATCAGATATTACGTAGAACTGAAACAGGGAAAAGAATTAAAGGAAACATTAGAGCAGATTCAGCAGGAGCATATTTATCTGTCGGCGAAAGGAAAGGAGGCATTGGCTTTTTGGCAGGAATGATAAAATATTTACAGTCTTTTCGATTTAAGGGTCTGACTGTTATTCTGGGAGTTTTTCTGGCAATCAGTGTGGTGCTTTGGACAGAGCGTTCAGGAATTCAGTATCAGGCAGATGTTAAGAAGAATGCATATCTGGACAGGGATACGGTTGTAACTGAAACACAGGCAGTCAAAAATATTGAGAGCAGTTGTCTGGTGCTGATGGACAGCAGTCAGGCATACAGTGTGGAAGCATGGGAACAATTTGAAAGAATTTTTATGGATATGAAAACAGGAGCGGATATGATAGATGTCAGAAAAAATGAAGTTCCTGATTTTTCAGGTTATGAAACAATAGTAGTACTGATGTCGGATCTGAATCCGTTAAAGGATACAGTTATAAAGATTGGAAACTGGGTAGAAAGTGGAGGTAGTGTTCTTTTTGCGTTAACACTTCAGAAGGATACATATGTTTCGATCATTGAGCAGAAATTGGGAATTACAGACTCTGATTATGGAAATGTTCTGGTAGATAAAATCTATATTGATGATGATTTCATGATTGGAGGGGGAAGATCTTACCAGATTCCGGACGCATATGATTCAGCATGGGAAGTAAGTGTTGGAGAAACGGCGAAGGTTTATGCATGGGCAGATGATGAAAAGAAGGTTCCGCTTATCTGGGAAAACAGTTATGGAAAAGGTAAATTTGTAGTTGACAATTTTGGATTATGTGAAAAAGCCACAAGAGGATTTTTGCGGCATCCTATAGCCTGCTGACAGATGTGATGGTTTACCCGGTGCTTAATGGATCTGTATTCTATCTGGATGATTTTCCATCTCCTGTACCGAGTGGAGACGGAACATATATCAAACGTGATTATGGTCTCAGCATCAAAGAGTTTTATACAAATATCTGGTGGCCGGATATGCTGGATATGGCAGAGGAACACGGTGTGAAATATACAGGTGTTATTATTGATAATTATGAGGATGATGTGTCCGGAGATGTTGTGGAACAGGAAGATGTGCAGAGATTTCAGTATTTTGGGAATATGCTGCTTCATCAGGGAGGAGAACTGGGATATCATGGATATAATCATCAGCCATTGAGCCTGTCAAATGTGGATTATGCAAATATCCTTCCATATAAAACATGGGAAAGCTATGATGCAATGAAAAAAGCCATGACAGAGCTGATACGGTTTGGAAAAGAGATGTTTCCGGGGACAGAATTGTCTGTTTATGTACCGCCGTCTAATGTGCTGTCAGATGAAGGGCGGGAAATGATCGTAAAAGAATTTCCGGAGATACGTACAATTGCAAGTAATTATTTTGTCGGAGATATGGCATATACACAGGAGTTTGAAGCCGCAGAAGATGGAATTGTGGAACAGCCCCGTATTATTTCCGGTGCAGTGATTGATGATTATATGGAACTTGCGGCTGTATCTGAACTGAATATGCATTTTGTCAATACACATTTTATACATCCGGATGATCTGCTGGACGAAGACAGAGGTGCCAGACTGGGATGGAAGAAACTGAAAAAACGGCTGGATGAATATATGGACTGGCTGTATACTTCAGCTCCATGTCTGAGAAATCTTACTGCTTCCGAACTATCAGGCGCAATACAGCGGTATGGGGCACTGGTGATCGATAAGGATGTATCAGATCAGGAACTTAATCTTAAATTAGATAATTTTTATGATGAAGCTTATATTATGATAAGAATGAATGAAGGGACTCCGGGTAATATAGAAGGTGGAGAACTGACGCATATTACCGGAAATCTCTATCTGCTTCGGGCAAAAGAGAAATCAGTGAAAATAGAAATAAGGTGAGAGAATTGAGAATCTGTCTGGTTTTAGAAGGCTGTTATCCGTATGTACATGGTGGAGTTTCTACATGGATGCATCAGTATATCACTGTTATGAAAGAGCATGAGTTTGTGCTGTGGGTAATAGGAGCACATGCATGTGACCGTGGAAAATTTGTCTATGAACTGCCGGATAATGTGGTGGAAGTCCATGAGGTATTTCTGGATGATGCATTAAAACTGAAGGAACATGGAAATCAAAAAGGACAGCTGCACAGAATCAATCGTTTTTCGGAAGAAGAAACAAAGAGTCTAAGAGAATTGATGGAATGCAGTCATCCTGACTGGGAAGTATTGTTTCATTTATATCACGACCGGAAAATGAATCCGATGTCATTTCTGAAAGTGAGCAGTTTTTAAATATATTAACAGAGAGCTGTCTGGAAAAATATCCGTATATTGCATTTGCGGATGCGTTTCATACAATGCGTTCCATGCTGCTTCCGGTTTATATCTTCTGGGTTCAGAGGTTCCTCTGGCAGATACCTATCATGCCATTTCAACAGGATATGGGGGACTTCTTGCCTGCCTTGGAGGATATGTTTACAGGAGACCGGTATTACTTACAGAGCATGGGATATACACAAGAGAAAGAGAGGAAGAGATCATCAGGGCAAAATGGGTAATCCCATCATTAAAAAACAGTGGATTTCTTTCTTTTATATGTTATCAGAAGCAATTTATAAAAGGGCTTTTCGGGTAACCAGTTTATTTACGAATGCGATGCTTACGCAAATACAGATTGGCTGTGATGCAGAGAAATGCAGAGTAATTGAAAATGGTATTAATTATGACAGGTTGTCACAGATTCCTTTGAAAGAGGAAGATGGATGGGTAGACATAGGTGCGGTAGTCCGTCTCGCACCCATTAAAGATATAAAGACTATGATATATGCATTTTATGAACTTTCATCCAGAATGGAGAATGTGAGACTTCATATTCTGGGAGGGGTAGATGACGAGGAATATGCAGATGAGTGTTATGCTCTGGTGAAGCAGCTGGATATCAGGAACCTTGTCTTTACCGGAAGGGTAGATATTGTACAGTATATGAGAAAACTGGATTTTACGATCCTTACCAGTATATCAGAAGGACAACCCTTATCAGTGCTGGAGTCATTTGCAGCCAGACGCCCATGTGTAACGACTGATGTAGGGTGCTGCCGGGAACTTCTGAATGGAAAAGAAGGAGATAATTTTGGATGTGCCGGTTATTGTGTTCCGCCCATGTACAGGGATGGACTTGCTGCCGCTATGGAAAAAATGTGTGAATCCAGGAGAAGGCGGATCAGGATGGGAAAAAGCGGACAGGCAAGAACTAAGGCATATTACAGGCATGACGCATGATCAGTGAATACAGAAAACTTTACAGGGAGGTGGAGGAAGCATATGGCAGGGATTGGATTTGAACTCAAAAAACTGTTCAGCAGAAGAGGGCTGTTTGCTTCTTTCCGCGCCTATGGATATGCAGGGATTATCTGTACCGGTCCCATGTTGCTTGGTATCGTACTTCTGCTGGGGGTTATGTTTTTGTGTGACAGGACAGGCGCTCCGAAACAGAGCAGAGAATTACTGGTCTGCATGATCACATATACACTTCTTGCATCATTGACGGTAACCAGTTTCTTATCAATGGTAGTAACAAGATTTATTGCAGATATGCTTTATGAAGAAAAAAATGAGGCTGTTCTGTCATCTTTCTGGGGTTCGACAGGCTTAATGCTCATTGCAGGAGGAATTCTATATGGGATTTTTCTGATATTTTCCGGAGTTGGGCTTATAGATAAGTTTTTATGTTTTGGGCTGTTTGGAGACTGATCGTTACATGGAATGCAATGAGTTATCTTACTGCAATTAAAGATTACAGAGGAATTATGTTATCCTTTCTTGCTGCAATCGCTGTTACTTTTCTCTCGGGAGCCTTATTGCTGTTTCTGGGAATTTCTCATGTGGAGGCATTGATGGCTGCGGTATGCATTGGATATGGGATCATGCTTTTATGGGATGTTGTTTTGCTGTATGAGTATTTTCCGCAAAGTGATATCAGTGCATTCTTATTTTTAAGATGGGCAGATGAGTTTCTGCCTCTGGCATTTACAGGACTCTGCATTAATATCGGGCTGTTTGCCCATCTTGTGATCATGTGGGCCGGACCGCTGGGGAAACAGGTAAAAGGGCTTTTTTATGGGGCACCGTCTCATGACGTACCGGCATTGATCGCATTTCTGACAATTCTGATCACCACTGTAAATTTTGTGGTTTCTGTAGAAGTTAATTTTTATCCGAAATACAGGAATTATTACAGTTTATTCAATGATGGGGGAACCATTAAGGATATTATGCAGGCCGGTACAGAAATGCTGGATGTACTGAACAGAGAATTGAAGTATACCGCTTTGAAGCAGTTACTGACTACTGCGCTGGCGATTTCAATGGGTGAGAGTCTTTTGAAGTACCTTCCTTTGGGATTTAATGATCTGATGTATGGATATTTCCGGACACTTTGTGTTGGTTACGGCATTTATGCAGTTGCAAATACGATGCTTCTGCTTCTTTTATATTTTACAGATTACAGGGGAGCATTGGCTGCTTCTGTAATTTTTGCCGTGGGAACTTCTGTGTTTACTGTGACTTCTCTGTTTTGTCCGCAGGTATATTATGGCTTTGGGTTTCTTGCAGGATGTGTACTGTTTTATTTTATAGTTATGATCCGTCTGGAACGTTATACCAGACGTCTGCCATATTATATTCTCAGCATACAGCCGGTGGTAGCAGAAGACAAATCGGGGGTATTTACCAGAATCGGATGTTTTATGGATGAGAAACTGGAAAGGAGAACGAGCGTTGACAGGAATTAAAAAAATAAATCTGATAAGTGCAGTATTAGTCAGTCTTTCTCTCTGTGGAGGCTGCACTCTGGAAAAAGCGGGAAACTCTTCACAGGATCAGACAGTACAGGAAGATAACAAAACAGAACAGGTAAAGGCGGAAAAAGCGGAGAAAGAAGAAATCAATGAGATTCATTTAAGAGATAAGGATTCTTTGTATGAAAATGATGATGATACCAGTGTTGTTACCATGTATCTTACTGTATCTAAGGGAAATTCATCCGAAAATACATATCATACATGGAAGGAAATCAACAGCTATTCTGTTTATGACTACGAAGATATGGGAGTGGAGAGATATCAGGTGGCAGGACTTTTGCAGGTGGAGATGAGAATGGACCGACACAAGGGGAAGTCGGATATGGAGAAAGCGTGCCTAATGCAACTGTTCAGATCAGAGGCCAGACATCCAGCCAGAATGCACAAAAAATTATAAAATTGAGTTAAAAAAGAATAAAGGAACGTGGAGAGGCCAGAGAACCATTAACCTGAATAAACATATGACAGAAGGAATGCGCTTTCGAAATAAGCTGGCATATGATCTGATCAGGGGAATTCCTCAGATGGTTGGTTTACGTACACAGTTTGTGCATTTGTATGTAAAGGATAATACAGAAGAATCAGGTGGAAAATTTGAGGATTATGGAATTTATACACAGGTTGAACAACTGAATAAGACGGCATTAAAGAGTCATGGACTGGATTCAAACGGACAATTGTATAAGATTAATTCTTTTGAATTTTATCGCTACGAGGATATTATAAAAAAGAAGATGATGCAGGATATGATAAGACAGCCTTTGAAAAAATGCTGGAAATAAAAGGGGATTCAGATCATACCAAATTGATCGATATGCTGACAGATCTGAATGATTATTCTATAGGGATTGAAGATGTACTGAAAGAACATTTTGATGAAGAAAATATTGTTTACTGGATGGCATTTCAGATTCTGATGGGAAACGTAGACACACAGAACAGAAATGTTTATTTATACAGTCCTCTGAATTCAGATATCTGGTACTTTATTGCCTGGGATAACGATGGCTGTCTGATGAGACCGGAATATGAATTAAGGAATTTTTCGGATCAGAACAGCTGGGAAAAGGGAATCAGCAATTACTGGGGAAATATTTTGTTTCAAAGGTGTCTGAAGTCACGGTCTTTCCGGGAAAAATTAAATGATGCCATTCTGGATCTGAGGGAATATCTGAACAAAGATATGCTCACATCAAAGATAGAGAGCTATAAGAATGTACTGAAGCCCTATTTATATTTGATGCCTGATGCAGAGTATGAACCGCTTACATCTGAACAATACGATCAGATTGCAGCATCACTTCCTGATGAGATAGAGAAGAACTATCAGTTATATCTGGAAAGTCTGGAAACACCAATGCCATTTTATATAGGTGTTCCGACAATAGACGGTGATAAGCTGAAATTTAACTGGGATGTATCTTATGATCTGGACGCAGAGGACATTACGTATTCTGTAGAGGTTGCAAGAGATTATCTATTCCGGGATGTGATCTATCAGAACACAACACTGACTGTTCCGGAAGCTGAGATGGACTTCCGGAAGCAGGACAGTATTTTGTGAGAGTAAGAGCAACAAATACATCTGGAAAAACGCAGGATGCATTTGATTATTATGTAACAGATGAAGGAAAACATTATGGTATGAAGTGTTTTTACATAACAGAAGATAATACGGTAGAGGAAGATATTTATGAGGAAGGCTGACAGAAAGGAAGAACATTTTCGTAATGAATGGAAATATCTTATCAGTACCAGTGAGAAAGAAGTCCTGAATCTTCGGATGAAGCCACTTATGAAACTGGATCCTCATGCAGAAAATGGAGGATATCTGATACGGAGCCTGTATTTTGATGATTACTGGAACAGTGCATATGAAGAAAAGGAAAGCGGCGTTCTTATGAGGAAGAAATATAGGATACGAATTTATAATTATAGTGCTGAAAGTATCAAGCTGGAAAGAAAAAAGAAGTTCGGCAGTTATATTTATAAAGAAGATGCCCCTCTGACAAAAGATGAGGTGCAAAAAATTCTTTCCGGCGAGTATGAATTTCTTCTGAAAAGTCCGTATAGTCTTTGCAGGGAATTTTACATAGAATGTATGAGTAATATGATGCGGCCGAGAACAATCGTAGATTACGAGAGAGAACCATGGATCATGGATGAGGGAACAGTCAGGATTACATTTGATACAGATGTCAGAGCTGCTGTTGGAAGCTATGACATTTTCGACAGTACGCTTCCGGCTTTATCTGTACTGGAACCGGGAAAACTGATCATGGAAGTGAAATTTACAGAGATGCTGCCTCAGATTCTGAGAAATCTTCTGCCGCCGCAGGCAGCAGAATTTACAGCAGTTTCCAAATATGTACTGTGTTATGAAAAAACGCGGTACATGAATGGATTTGAGTATTGGTATGATACACAGGGGAGGATGATAAGATGAGTGTACAGGATATGATAAAAAAATCTGTACTGGAATCAGGAATGTTCAGTCAGTATGATATACCTAAGATATTGGCTGCTCTGGCAGTGGCTTTGATTTTGGGAAGTGTGATTTATCTGGTTTATCAGAAATTTTATGTTGGAGTTATTTTCTCCAGAAGTTTTGCAGTTACACTTGTGGGAATGACAGTGCTTACCTGTATGGTAACACTTGCAATCAGCAGCAATATTGTGATTTCTCTTGGTATGGTTGGTGCATTGTCTATTGTACGTTTTCGTACAGCAATTAAAGATCCGATGGATCTTCTGTATCTGTTCTGGCAATTACATCGGGGATTACGGCCGGCGCAGGTATGTATGCATTAACTCTGTTGACAGCTGTGATTATCATTCTGATGATCACCCTGTTTTATCACAAACAACAAAATGGCAGAATTTATATTGCAGTGATTCATTATCAGGGAACTCAGGCGGGAGATGAAATTATCCGTTGTTTTGGAAAAAGAAAATATTTTGTAAAATCAAAAACTATGCGCAATGAAAAAACAGAAATGGCAGTTGAAATATATTGCAGACAGAATGATATGGAGTTTATGGAAAAAATCCGGGATATCGGTGGAGTGGAAGATGTTACATTGATTCAGTATAATGGAGAATATCATGGCTAAATGTCAGAAACGATATCTGGTTCTGGTGGGTTTTGGACTTTTAGTTATTATAGCAGCAGGAGTATGGATGGTATTTGGAAGAAAAACTCAGATATATGAAAAAACAGAAGAAGTTTTTGGAAATCCATTAATGGGATATGCACCTTGTGCCTGGGAAGAAACAGTAGGAGAGGATATATCTTTACTGTATATGGATATTACCTGGGCTGAACTGGAACCGGAGGAAGGAAAATATGACTGGGAGAAAATCGAAAGAGAAAATCAGACTGACAGATGGAGAGAAGAAGGGAAACACCTGGTATTGAGGGTTGTGTGTGACATTCCCGGGGAGAAAGAGCATATGGACATTCCACAATGGCTATATGACAAAACTGATCATGCGGGAACCTGGTATGATATGGAGTATGGAAAGGGATATGCTCCTGATTATAATAATGAACAGATGATACAATATCACAAAAGGGCAGTTAATGCACTTGGAGAGCATTTTGGCAGAGATGGACTGGTCAGTTATATCGAACTTGGAAGTCTGGGGCACTGGGGAGAATGGCATGTAAATATTTCCGCAGGAATACAGAGTCTGCCAGAAGAATCTGTAAGAGAACGTTATATGATTCCATGGACAGAGGCATTCCCTGATTCCATGATACTGATGAGAAGACCTTTTAGTGAGGGAGAACATTATGGAACAGGTCTCTACAACGATATGACCGGACAGCCAGAGAGCACAGAGGAATGGTTTCGCTGGATCAATGAAGGCGGTGAGTTTGACCAGACTCATGAGAAAAAAGGGTTATCCGCAATGAAAGATTTCTGGAAAAAATTTCCTTCCGGAGGTGAGTTTACAAGTTCAATTACAATGAAAGCGCTGCTTGACACAAATCTGAATCAGACAATAAATCTGATAAAGAAAGCACATACTACTTTTCTTGGACCGAAAATAGCAGATAAAACTTATGAAAACGGTTATAGGAAAGTTTTAGGAAGCATGGGATATCGTTTGTGGATCTCGGAAGCAAGCCTTATTCAGATGCCGGGGTATGTCAGCCTGAATCTTAAATGGAAGAATGATGGAGTTGCACCATTTTATGAAGACTGGCTGTATGGGTTCTGGTAGAAGATGAGGATGGAAATAGTCTTGAAAAAGAAGCGGTTGACATTTCGTTAAAATCACTTCTGCCGGAAGAAACTTTACAGACAAAAACAAGAATGCAGGTAAAAAAGATGATCTCACTGGCCGGAAAGAAATATAAGATCAGTATAGGTATTGAAGATCCGATGACTGGGAAATTAGCTGTTCGATTTTCAATGAAAGGAACTTATAATGAAGGGAAAAATTATCTTTTTCAGTAAACTGAAAGAGTTACGTTTTGATATTTAGAAACTAAAATTACCTTATTTAATTACTATAAATGAGCAAATTTGAAAAAATGCACAAAATTATCCTGCTAATTTCATAAATGCTTCAAAATCATCACTTGCTTTTGCACATAGGAATAGATACTGATACTTTTCCTGATGAACGGCACTACAGATTCGATGATATCCATCTTGAAAAGACCGATATCCGCCAGTTCCTGTGACACAAATATAATGTGTCAGTGACATCAACAGCCAGTACCTCTGTATTCCCTTTGAGGAGCGTATCTGGTATGTATCCAGGGCCAGATGGTTTTTGCATTGCCTGAAAAATATCTCAATCGGCCATCGACAAACATAACAGGAAAGGATCTCCTGTGTAGATAAGGATACATTTGTGCTAATGAAAGCACGTAGTGCTTTAGGATTACCAAATGCTTTTTCAGGATAGCTTAAAAGAACAACTGCATTTTCTATGCCGCTGAGGTTTCCCTCATACCGGTACACATAATAGTTGCGTTTTTTGACTGTGACGAGGTCAAATCCTTTATGTGTTGTGGATCGTTCAGCAGCCAGTTCACTGAGTTTCTTTTTCATTCCTGATGGATACAGCAGACGGTTTGTTTTCAAAGCACCAATGGTATGGAACCCTTTCTGTACAAAAGTATTGATTATTTTTTCAGAAACATACCAGCAGTCACAAAGGAAATAAGACATTACTGGTGGAACAGGCAGTTCCTTTGCAATATTTTGTACAATATCAATCTTGGAAATTGATTTATTGTACATTACAAAAGCATAGTTCAGGACAATGCCGTTACAGGAAAGCATAACAGCTACTGCCTGATGTCCGTAGTCCTGTTTCCCCTTTAAATGGGATTGGTGAAAATACGCATCTTCAATCGGATGCAGAGCCCGTGACGAAGGCTTTGTCTTTGAAGCTATCGTATCGTCTACAATGCAGAAAACAGGCTTTCCGGTGCGTGCTGCTTCTGAATAAATAATCTCTATAACAGAACGTTTTAACGTATCTGAAAGTAGAGAATCATCATTTCCCTGAATTAAGGAAATGTGCAATCGTAGTTCTGTGACAGGAACTGTTTTTAGCAAAATCCGTGGTTTTTCCATGATATCCTGAAATGAAAATGCTGATCAGGATACTTATAAGGTGGTTTATCACCCGGTTCGAATAAAATTTGCATAAATTTAATTTCTTAAGCTGGTTGTATATGAATGCGGAATGATGTATAGTATTTGCGAGAGACACCTTCTTTCGTAAATGTTGCAAATGTTTGTTTAGGCACTTTCATTATACAACACACGGAATCGAGGTGTCTTTCTTTTATGCAAAATCACGAACTTGCTCATTTATAGTAGTAAAAATATTTTAGCATAAACAAAGAAATGCCACAAGAGAAGGTAGTGCTGCAAAGAGACCCTTATTATGGAATAGATACTGGAATCTGAATATTCAAGACCATAGTAAAAGTGAATAAAAAAACATATAAATATTAGATGTAAATTATTGACGTTAACCAAATGGAATTATATAATAAAAATATAATGAAGTTGGGGAAAAGCCTTAGCGCGGAGTAAAAATAGTTTTTGACTTTTAGCCCCTGATATCATATTATAAAAATAATGCATGTTTCCAGTAATATGGAATTAAAAGGGAAACCGGTGCAAGTCCGGTACGGTCCCGCCACTGTAAAAGGGAGCTTTTTATCATATATGTCACTGCTTAAGAGGCGGGAAGACGATAAAATGCGATGAACTTAAGTCAGGAGACCTGCTTGCATTAAAAAAGGTTATTTCTTACGGTGTATAAGAAAGGCTTTATTTTTATACCTAAAATACATTTTAAGAAAAGATCTTTTTTATTTCAGGAAAGGATGTGAGAAAAGAAAACTTGAATTTTTATACAAATACGACAGAAAGGTAAAAAAGGAATGAAAAAGATAATAAGTTTTATATTGACAATGATTATGCTGCTTACCTGCACCAGTATTTCAGTTATGGCAGCTGACACTCAGAGTGATACAACAAATCAGGACGGAAAAATGACAATAGGAGTGTCCGTATATAATCTGAATGATGCAGAAGTAAGAGCATTTAGAAATTATTTTGAAAATTATGTCGGCATGGCTTTTGATGTCGAGTTTTTATATTCTTCCAGTATAAGTACAGCAGAAGAAGAAATCAGCTTTATCAACGAGCTTCATGAAAGAAATGTAAAGGGAATTATTTCTTTCCTTTCCTCAGATCTTGAAGAAGTTCTTCCGGTATGTGAAGAATATGGTATGTATTATGTACGTGGCTCAGGAACGATCAGTGATGAAATGTATGAGAAAGTAAAGGATAATCCTTATTTTCTGGGAACAATAGGAACATCTGTTGAAACAGAAATGGATGCGGCTGCCAATATGGCGGAGTATTTTGTTTCAGAGGATCAGAATAACCAGAATCATTACATAATAGCATGTGGAGGATCTGCTATCGGTAATGAGATGCATCGTCTGAGAACGATTGGTATTCTGAATAAGCTTCAGGAAGCATATGGCCTGTCATATGAGAAGTCTGTAGAAGAACTGGTGAATACGCAGGATACTGAAGAAATTGAAACAGGCAGTGACATTAAGATTACTCTGGTTCCGGGGTATCCAAAAGATCACCTGGATGAAAAGCTGGCTGATTCGCTGAATACAGGAGAGTATAATGTTATTCTGAGTGTAGTGAGCGCAAGTGATTTTATCAAGATAATTGATGCTTATGAAGAAGAGAACAGTACAGATGTATTGTTGGGTTCCATTGACTGTTTTACAGAAGATACATACGAAATGTTTAATAAAAAGGGATATAACGGCAAGGAAAGAATCGACTATCTTGTAGGAAAATACGGTGCTATCGTTGCACATCATTTGTTGCCATGAAAAATGCTCTGGAAGGCTTTGCAGAAGATTACCGTGAAGATGGAAGTGCTTTCCGGCTGCAGCAGTCATTCTGGACAGCGGATTCAGTAGATGAGTTTAATAAGCAGTATGCGTTATCTATTGGAATGTATGATAATACATATAGTGTAGAGGACATGATGGAAGTTCTGAAATCCTATACACCGGAAACAAATTTTGAGAAATTCCGGAAATTTACGGAAAAATAGATAGAAAATAAGAGTCTAAAATAATTGACGTATACATGATGGTATGTTATGATAGATGAGTATTCATACGGTCATTTAATGATTTTAGAGATAAGTTCAGACCAGCAGAAGCGTCCTGCTGGTCTGATTAAAAGGGAAACCGGTGTAAATCCGGTACGATCCCGTCACTGTGATAGTGGGTTTTCAGCTGAATGCCACTGGAAGATATTTTTCTGGGAAGGTGCTGAAAATGGGTAAGCTTAAGTCAGGAGACCTGCTTATTTCTGGTAAAAGAGATTCTTGCGGACGACGAGAAATCCTGATTAAGAGTTACAACTTCATGTGTTGCATATATATGTTTGATTCTTTAATGGTAAGATTTCGTGACGGATGTGGGAGCATCTGTCTTTTTTTTCGTTCAAAATCACAGGAATGGACAGTATGAGAAGGAAGAAAAACAACGAAGAAACAAAAAAAGAAAGGAAGTAAAGGATGAAAAAAACAAAAAGAGAATTACTTGTGTTAAGCAGCGCAACAACAGTTGCATTATTAATGGGAGTTACTGTACAGGCGAAGGGTGATGAGAAGGTTTTAAACTTCGGATGTCAGATGTACACAGATGGATGTGTAAACAGTGCAAATGATGAAAACAGTGGATGGAATGCTATGAGATATGGTATTGCTGAAGCATTATTTAAATTCGATGACAATATGGAAGTTATCCCGTGGCTTGCTGAGAGTTATGAAGTAAATGACGAGCATACAGAATGGACGATCAAGCTGAAAGACGGAATTAAATTCTCTGACGGATGTGATTTAACTCCGACAAAGGTAAAAGAGTATTTTGATCACATGAAAGAGGTAGGACCTTCCGGATCTGCCAAACCGGAGAAATATCTGGAATTTGAAGCAGAAGTTACTGTAGATGATGATGCAAATACTATTAACATCAAAACAAGCAAACCATATGCAAACCTTGTAGGACAGCTCTGCCACCCAACTATGGGAATCACAGATGTAGAACATATTGAAAACTACGATAATGGAATTATTGGAACAGGTCCATACAAGATTGAAGAATTCAATGGTGTAGGTGTTGGTTATACATTAGCTGCAAATGAGTATTATCGTGAAGATGTTCCATACGATAAGATCAATCTGCTGTTCATGGGAGATAACTCCGCAAAAACAATGGCTCTCCAGAGTGGTCAGGTAGACTTGGTTGAGAATATCACAAATGTAGCAGATATTCAGGATTTCCAGGACAGTGATGACTTTACTGTTGATATTGCATCCGGTGTACGCTGCGGATTTGCATGGATGAACTTTGATGGTGTTCTTGGAAACAAAACACTTCGTCAGGCAATCCTGATGGCAATTGACTATGATACAATCTGTAATTCCAGAACAATCGGTGGACTTTATACACCAGGATTTTCCGTACTGCCATCTACTCTGAACTATGATTACGACAAACTTGAGAATCCATATACCTATGATCCGGAAAAAGCAAAACAGATTCTGGATGATGCAGGAATCGTTGACACAGATGGAGATGGAATCCGTGAACTGGATGGCCAGAATATCAACCTTAGATATATTTCTTATGAAAACCGTCTTCTGAATGACTTTGCAGATGCTCACGCACAGTATCTTGCAGAAATCGCATCGGTGTTGTTCCTGAATACGGAAGCTCAGATGATCAGTGGAGTAAACTTGCAGCACTGGATTATGACTTAATAACAATAACTGGATCACTGTTGGTACCGGAGATCCTCTGGCATATATGGCTAACTGGGCAACTGATACCAGCTACTGCGCATACTCCAACCCGGACTATGATAAGTTATATGAAGAATTAAAAGGTGAAATGGATCCGGAAAAGAGAAAAGATCTGATCTTCCAGATGCAGCAGATCCTGGTAGATGATGCAGCGGTTCTGATTGATGGATACTACAACTCATCTATGATCTACAGTAAGAAGTTGGTTCTGCACATATCCATACAGCAGATTACTACTGGCTGTCAACAGAAATTACTCCTGCAGAATAAGAAAAGTCTGCGAATTGTGAAGTTACTGAATAGTTACAAACAGAAATAAAAAGAGGTGTCTTTTTGAGTAAAAGCAAATAATCAAGCGTTTATTACAGATTGTGATCGTATTGATCGGTATCAGCTTTATTACATTTGCACTGACCTTTATGTCACCAGGTGACCCTGTACGAAACATGTACACGGCAACCGGTGTAATGCCTACTGAAGAAATGGTTCAGGAGACACGCGAGGAACTTGGTCTGAATGATCCGTTTCTGGTGCAGTATACCAGATGGCTTAAGAACTGTCTGAAAGGTGACTTTGGCAAATCATACAGCTTAAATAAACCAGTTACAGAACTTCTTGCAGCCAGATTATGGCCGACTTTGAAACTTACATTAATGGCCATGATCCTTATGCTGGTTATTTCTGTACCTTTAGGTATGTTGTCTGCCATATATAAAGATAAATGGATCGATTATCTCGTCCGGGGAATTACATTCCTCGGATGTGCGATGCCTAACTTCTGGGTTGGACTTCTGTTAATGCTGGCATTCTGTGTTTATATCAATGCATTTCCGGTTATCAGTTCTGCGGGAGACTTTAAGAGTCTGTTTCTTCCGGCTTTGACACTTGCGATTGCAATGTCTTCCAAATATACCAGACAGGTAAGAACAGCGGTGCTGGATGAACTGAGTCAGGATTATGTGATCGGTGCACAGGCAAGAGGAGTAAAGAAATCAAAGATTATCTGGGGCAATGTATTTCCAAATTCATTGCTTCCGCTGATCACAATGTTTGGTCTTTCCATAGGATCACTTCTTGGAGGAACCAGTGTTGTAGAAGTAATCTTCTCTTATCCGGGTCTTGGAAACCTTGCAGTTTCAGCAATCACATCCAGTGATTACAATCTGATCCAGGGATATGTATTATGGCTTGCCCTGATTTATATGGTCATTAACCTGATCGTTGATGCATCTTATGTTTATATTGATCCACGTATGCGTTTAAAGGAGTAGAATCATGAAAAAGAAAAACAGATTTTTAGCAAATAAAACTTTTGTCGTGTTTTCTATTCTTGCAGTCTGTATTATTCTGACAGCAGTATTTGCACCGGTGGTAACCAGAGGGGTTGACCCGTTAAAAGGTTCTCTGGTAGATGCACTGCTTCCGCCATGCAAGGAACATATTTTTGGAACCGACAAAATGGGCAGGGATATTTTTTCAAGAGTTATTTATGGAGCACGTGCATCTCTGTCAGCAACCTTTGGTGTTGTTGCCCTGATCTTTCTGGTGGGAACTGTTACCGGAGTCCTTGCAGGATATTTCGGAGGTGTCATTGATGCTGTTATTATGCGAATTGCAGATATGATGCTTGCTTTCCCAGGACTGGTACTTGCTCTTGCTGTTGCAGGTATTATGGGCGCAAGTATCAAAAATGCGATCATCGCTATTGTAGTAGTAAGCTGGACCAAATATGCGCGTCTGGCACGAAGCCTGGTTATGAAGATCCGTGACAGGGATTATGTATCAGCAGCGATCGTTACCGGTTCCAAAACACCGTATATGCTGTTTCGATATATGCTTCCAAATGCACTTCCTACACTGATCATTACTGCTGCGACAGATATAGGTTCCATGATGCTGGAACTGGCAGCAATGTCCTTCCTGGGATTTGGCGCGAAGCGCCGGCACCGGAATGGGGTTATATGCTGAATGAAGGAAGAGCGTGTATGCAGTCCGCTCCGTGGCTGATGATCTTCCCGGGTCTTGCTATTTTTGTAGTAGTTGTTGTATTTAATATGCTTGGGGATTCCATCCGTGATATCCTCGATCCAAGAAATGAGTAGGAGGAATAAACATGCTGAAATTAGATAATGTGACAATCTCCTACAATGTTCCAACTGTTCAGAATTTTAATCTGGATATGAAAGAGGGACAGATCGTTTCTCTGGTAGGAGAATCCGGAAGTGGAAAAACCACTGTTATCCGTGCTGTTCTGGGACTTCTTGCAGGTGGCGGTAAGGTCACAGAAGGAAGTATTACATTTGAAGGAGAAGACCTCTTATCCTATACACCGGAACAGTGGAGAAAACTTCGTGGTTCTGATATTTCCATGATTTTTCAGGACAGTGGTGCAATGATGAATCCGACACGTAAAGTCGGAAAAGTATTCACAGAATATATTCTTACTCATGAGAAAATTTCCAAAAAAGAGGCATGGAGTAAGGGAATCGCAATGCTGGAGCGAATGAGACTTCCGTCTCCGGATAATATTATGGAATCTTATCCTTTCCAGTTATCCGGTGGTATGAGACAGCGAGTTGGTATTGCGATGGGAATGACTTATCAGCCGAAGCTTCTTCTTGCAGATGAACCGACTTCTGCACTGGATGTAACAACGCAGGCACAGATCGTGCGTCAGATGATGAAGCTCAGAGATGATTATCATACAGGCATTATTGTAGTAACCCATAATCTGGGTGTAGCTGCCTACATGTCAGATTATATTGTTGTAATGAAGAACGGAAAAATGGAAGACCAGGGAACAAGAGAGTATATTCTGAAAGAATCAAAGAATGAATATACCAGAAAACTTCTGGAGGCAGTTCCATCCCGGGGAGGTGAACGATATGTCTGAAAAAAGAGAAGTAATACTGGAAGCGAAACATGTAACCAGAAGATTTGCGGCATCACATGGACGTACTCTGCTGGCGAACAATGATATTAATCTGAAAATGTATAAAGGTGAAACACTGGGTCTGGTAGGAGAATCCGGATGTGGTAAGAGTACATTTATGAGATTTCTGGTTTCTCTTGATACACCTTCAGAGGGTGAGATTCTGTACCGCGGTACAGATATCACGAAATTAAAGGGAGAAGAACTGAGAAATAACCGTCAGAACATTCAGATGGTATTTCAGGACCCGACCTTATCTTTTAATCCGAAAATGAACATTCGTGATATTGTGTGCGAACCTTTGATGAATTTCAAAAAGATTAAGAAATCTGAGAAGGATGCTGTCTGCAGAAAACTTCTTGAGATGGTAGAATTACCGGGAGATTTTGCGGATCGTTATCCTCACAATATGAGTGGTGGACAGCGTCAGCGTGTTGCAATCGCGAGAGCACTGGCACTGGAACCGGAAATCGTTGTTCTGGATGAAGCAACTTCCGCTCTTGATGTTTCTGTTCAGAAAACAGTAATTGAACTGATCACGAAGCTTCAGAGAGAAAAGAACATCACATTTGGTTTTATCTGTCATGATATTGCACTGGTTCAGTTAGTGGCACATCAGGTAGCCGTTATGTATCTTGGAAACCTCGTAGAGGTTCTTCCTGGAAAAGACCTCGATATGAAAGCGATGCATCCATATACAAGAGCACTGATGGGTGCAGTATTTGATATTAATATGGACTTTTCCAAACCAATTGAGAGTATTGAAAGTGAAGCTCCGAGCCCGTTGGATCTTCCACAGGGATGCCCGTTCCAGGGAAGATGTGAACATTGCATGGATATCTGTAAAAAGGAGAATCCACATCTTATAGAAGTAGAAGACGGTCACAGTGTTGCCTGCCATTTGTTCAAAAAAGGTGGCAGATAATGAAAAAAGATAGTCTGATTTCTGGAAATATAGGAAAAGCATTATTACTTTTTGTACTTCCACTGATTGCGGGAAGTTTGATTCAGCAGTTGTACACAACGGTTGATGCGGTTATTGTTGGTCAGTTTACCGGAAAAATCGGACTTGCAGCAATTGACTCTGTGCATACACTTTTTAAGTTTCCGCTTAACTTTATGAACGGACTTGCAACAGGTGCAACGATTATGATCTCCAGATATTTTTGGAGCAAAAGATAAAGAAGGACTGCATTGTGCAGTGCGGACAGCTCTTTTACTCGCCGGTATTCTGGGAATTGTCTGTGCTGTAGCCGGTGTAATTTTTTCTCCATGGCTGCTTGATATCATGTCTGTTCCGGAAGAAGTCCGTGCAGGATCACTGATCTACTGCCGAATTTATTTTGGCGGAATATGGGCAATGATCCTTTATAACATGATGGCAGGAGTCTTGCGTGCGTTTGGAGATTCTAAAAAGCCATTATATGTACTGGTCGTATGCAGTGTGGTCAATATTGTTGCAGATCTCATACTGGTAGGACTTCTGCATACTGGTGTTGGAGGAGCGGCAGCAGCTACTGTACTTTCTCAGATTGTAAGTGTTGTACTTACCGCATATTTTCTTGTGAAATCTGATTTCCTGGAAGAAAAGATAGGAATCAGAACTATGAGAATCTGCAAAGAGCATATGGGAATGATGATAAACAAAGGTTTCCCGTTAGCTCTTCAGTCCATGCTGTTTCCAATTGCCAATTCTATTGTTCAGGCAAGTATTAACACAATGGGAACTGACAGTATTGCAGCATGGGGAATCTGTGATAAACTGGATTTACTGATCTGGCTGATAGCGGATTCCATGGGACCTGTACTGACTACATATACCGCGCAAAATCTGGGCGCCGGTAAGGCGAAAAGAGTAAAGAAGGGAGCCCTGATCGGTACGGGCTTATCTGTGATCGCGGTAGGAATTATCAGTATTGTCCTTTATTTCGGTTCCGGACTGATCGGACCGTTGTTTATCGATCAGAAAGACGTTCCGACATTGATACCGCTGGTTATAAGATATATGCAGATGATGGCACCGTTCTTTGTATTCTATGCTGTTGCAGCAGCTCTTTCAGGAGCATGCAGCGGCCTTGGAGAAACATTGGTGTCAATGGTTACTACATTACTTACAATCTGCCTGTTTCGAGTAGTCTGCATTCTGGTTGTTTTACCATCATTTGAAACAATGGAATGTATTGTATGGATTTATATTGGATCATGGATAGTGTCAGGTGTCACTTTTACTATTTTATATCTGGCAAAGGTCGAAAAAATTCTACCATAAGAAAAGTAAATAAAAAAGATTATAATCATTTCGCAAATGATAGATGAGACAGAGGGTGCAGCAGGAAGAAGAATCAGACGGTATCCTCTGTTTTTATATCATAGGAAATGATTCCGTAATGTTCCTATGATATAAGAATTTGATATTTGCAATTTTTTTAACAATAAGTTATTGACAGAGAATAAAAAGCTGTTATAATAAAATTAACAAATGAACAAGTGCTCATATGATGATGTGAAAATCTATTCATGAGCCGGAAAGGAAAAAATACAATGAAAAAGACTTACAAAATCGACGTAGACTGCGCAAACTGTGCAAACAAAATGGAGGAAGCTGCTAAGAATACAGCTGGTGTTAAGGATGCAACAGTAAACTTCATGATGCTGAAAATGATCGTTGAATTTGAAGAAGGACAGGATCCGAAAGCAGTTATGAAAGACGTTCTGGCAAACTGCAAGAAGGTAGAAGACGACTGCGAAATCTATCTTTAATTCAGGAGCGATTCCTGTTGATGATATATTTACGGGAATTGTCGTAAATTAGCAGAGAGGGACTGCAGCACAGAGATATGTCAGACGGTTATGGTTATCCACTGATATATGTTCTGGCGGCGGTCCTGTTTTATAAGAAGTGAGGTATTAAGATGAATAAGAAGCAAAAGAAGATGCTGATCAGAATCATCGTAGCGGCGGTATTGATCGTGCTTTTTTCTAAATTACCGATAGATGGATATGTCAGATTTGGACTGTTTATGATTCCATATCTGGTAATTGGCTATGATATTCTTCAGAAGGCATTTAAAGGTATCAGAAATAAACAGGTATTCGATGAGAATTTCCTGATGGCAGTAGCTACTGTGGGAGCAATTCTGCTCGGAGATTATTCTGAAGGTGTTGCGGTTATGCTGTTCTACCAGATTGGAGAACTTTTCCAGAGTTATGCAGTAGGAAAGAGCAGACGTAACATCAGTGAACTGATGGATATCCGTCCGGATTATGCCAATATTGAAGTAGATGGAAAACTTGAACAGGTAGACCCGGATGAAGTTGAAATTGGTACTGTAATTGTTGTACAGCCAGGAGAAAAAAGTTCCGATTGATGGTGTGATCATTGATGGTGTTTCTACTTTAAATACCAGCGCTCTGACCGGAGAAAGCCTTCCAAGAGATGCAAAAGCCGGGGATGAAGTAATCAGCGGATGTATCAATATGACAGGTGTTCTGAAAATCCGTACGATCAGAGAATTCGGAGAATCTACCGTATCCAAGATTCTGGAACTTGTGGAGAATTCCAGTTCCAGAAAATCAAAATCAGAGAATTTTATTTCAAAGTTTGCCAAATATTATACTCCGGTTGTATGCTACGGAGCACTTGCACTTGCTTTTATTCCCCCGATCGTACTTTTGATCATGGGAAAAACGACTATGTGGGGTGATTGGATTTACCGAGCACTTACTTTCCTGGTAATCAGCTGTCCATGCGCACTGGTGATCAGTATTCCTTTAAGCTTCTTTGCAGGAATCGGTGGAGCAAGTAATCAGGGCGTTCTGGTTAAAGGTTCCAACTATCTGGAAACACTTGCACAGACCAGCTATGTAGTATTTGATAAAACTGGTACAATGACACAGGGTGTTTTTGAAGTAAGCGGAGTTCATCATAATGAGATTTCAGATGAAAAACTGCTGGAATATGCAGCTCTTGCAGAATGTTCTTCTTCCCACCCGATCAGTAAGAGTCTTCAGAAAGCATATGGAAAACCAATTGACAGAAACAGAGTCACTGATATTGAGGAAATCAGTGGTAACGGTGTGACTGCAAAAGTGGATGGTATATCTGTAGCAGCAGGAAATGCAAAATTAATGAAACGCCTTGGAATTTCCTATCAGGAATGTCATCATGTTGGTACAGTAATTCATATGGCTGTAGATGGAAGATATGAAGGTCATATTCTTATTTCTGATATTCTGAAACCTCATGCAAAAGAAGCAATTGCTGAATTGAAGAAAGCTGGTATCAAGAAAACAGTTATGCTTACCGGAGATTCTAAACGTGTTGCAGATCAGGTAGCAAAAGAACTGGGAATTGAGGAAGTTTACAGTGAACTTCTTCCGGCTGATAAAGTAAGTAAAGTAGAAGAATTACTTCATCAGAAATCCGAAAAAGAGAAGCTTGCATTTGTGGGTGACGGTATCAATGATGCGCCGGTACTGTCCAGAGCAGATATTGGTATTGCTATGGGTGCACTGGTTCTGATGCAGCGATTGAAGCGGCAGATATCGTACTGATGGATGATGATCCGCTGAAAATTTCCAAAGCGATTAAGATTGCAAGAAAGTGTATTCATATTGTATATGAGAATATGTTATTTTGCAATTGGCATTAAGATTTTGTGTCTGATACTTGGTGCGCTGGGAATTGCCAATATGTGGATGGCTATTTTTGCAGATGTAGGTGTTATGATCATTGCGGTATTAAACGCAATCCGTACTTTATTTGTAAAAAAACTGTAACTGTGAAGGTACTGAACAGTTACAAAAATTTATAGAATAACAGACAGTTGCAGACAGGAAGGAAAATGGTGAAAGCGTGGAAAAACATAAAGACGAGGCTTGTGACTATTATGAAATTCATGAAGATTCAATGGAAATTATAAATAAAACAATGCCAGAAGAGACGGAACTTGAGGATTTGGCAGATTTGTTTAAGATTTTCGGAGATTCTACAAGAATCCGTATTCTGTTTGTGCTTTTCGAAACAGAGGTATGTGTATGCGACCTTGCGAAAGCACTGAATATGACACAGTCTGCAATTTCCCATCAGCTTAGAATCCTGAAGCAAAACAAACTGGTGAAGAACCGACGAGAGGGAAAGTCCATTTTTTATTCTCTGGCAGATGATCATGTGCGGACGATTATCAATCAGGGAAGAGAGCATATAGAAGAAAATTAATCCGATGTGAACGTATGGTAAAAGTAAAAGCAGGGAGTTGATATTTCAAGTATTGGCTCCCTGTTTGAAAATATAAAAGTTTTATAGAACTAACTATTGAAAGTGGAATTTACAGAATGAAATAAGAGCCTGCCAGTGGATGATAAGATCTGGCAGAGATGGAATGAGTGGAAGGAGAAGATTTGATGCGAACATTACGAGTAGCAGACCTGGAAGCAAAACCGGGTGAGAAAGTATCAGGATTTGTGCACATCATCGGGGCAGAATTCGGAATTCCGGTAACACTGATCTGTGGAGAAAAAGAGGGGGAGACTGTTCTGATCTCCGGTGGGTACATAATGCAGAATATGTAGGAATTCAGGCAGCTATGCAGCTTGCAGATGAGCTGGATCCGAAGAAGATCGCAGGAAATATCATAGTGATCCGTCTGATGAACCGAACTGGATTCGAACACCGTACCATGAGTCTTACTTATGAGGATGGAAAAAACCTGAACAGAGTTTTCCCTGGAAATCCGAATGGTACACTTAGTGACAGGATCGCTTATACTGTTGTGACAGAATTTTTCCCGAAGGCAGATTACTATGTGGATCTGCACTGCGGTGATGGATTTGAGGGACTGGTATCTTATGTATACTGTACAGGTGCAGCAATTCCGGAAGTAGCTGCAAAAAGCCGGGAGATGGCGGAAATCGCACATGTGGACTATCTGGTAACTTCCATGTGTGGAACAGGCGGAGCTTATAACTATGCCGGAAGCATGGGAATCCCGAGTATCCTGCTGGAACGTGGACACAGTTCCCGCTGGTGCGAAGATCTGGTAGCGGAGGATGTTCATGATGTGAAGAATATCCTCAGACATCTGAGAATCCTTCGCGGGAAGTCCCATATTCATGGCAAACCACCGATAGAAGTAAGTCCTGTGATCTATGAAGATGCCCCGGTATCAGGCTGCTGGTATCCGGCGAAACAGCCCGGTGAGACCTTTAAAGAAGGCGAAGTACTGAAGAATCTGCGATTATTTTGGACGTGAACTGTTTGTATACAGAGCCAAAATGGGTGGTATTATTCTTTATCAGACCATCAGTCTGTGCATTATGAAGGATACGCCGATGGTTTCTTATGGTACCTGGGATGAGGATACACAGGGTAAGATTGAAGTAGGATGTGAAGTGTGCGGAAATGAGAAACATAAGCATGGACACCATCATCATAAATCAGAGGAAAAACATCATAAACGGCATGAACATCATAAGCATCATGAGGATAAATAAATACTTAAGTAAGACAGAAATGGGTTCGACCAACTCAAGTGAACAGCAAAGCAAATGAGCTTATCGGTTCGACATAAATATAAAAACAGGGTATAAAAATACGGCTGACTATATCCGGGTTAAATGCGGATATAGTGCAGCCGTATTTTATACTATAGCAAGCCTCTTAATCAATATGCATTATTTATGAGGCTTGCTATAATCTTCGTGAAACAGAATCTGTGTAAAGAATCTTACATCTGAGTCATCTGCCCAGCAGACCATACCTACTGCATCAGCCATTTTCTGTGCATCTACACTGTAGGCGGACATACAGGAACAATTCTTATACGGTCCTGCGCTCATGATCAGGATATCTTCTTTTCCCGCTTCCTGCATCTGTCTGGCAAGCTGTTCTGTAAGAATATTCTGTGCATGCTTTGCCTGTTTGAAAAGAACCGGATCCATGATCGGATCTTTCAGAACAGTCTGGAGAACCAGTGCCTTTTCATATTTCAATGCTTTTGCCTGCATTTCTTCTACAGTACCGCAGGCAGGTGGACATGCAGGAACCAGGTTGTAATTTCCACAGAGATTGTCCTCGCAGAACTGTCTGTATTCCGGCACAAATACCAGATCCTTTGTATCCATGATCGCCGCATCTGCGAAACCCATGGAAAGTGCTTCTTTTATTAAATCCATAAGAATGTCTCCCTTCTTAAAGCGGATTATTTACTTTTTATCTTTTACGATTATAACATTTTGAAGTAAATAAAAACAGAAAAATCAAAATAAAATATGTTTCTTAAAATACGAATTTCAGGAAGAAACTATCTGGAAATACAGGGAAGAAATTGATATAATGAACACACTAAGTTTTATCTGTGAGAGGAATTTGTATGGATATGATAAATGAAGCAGGTAAGGGTGAGAAAACGAAATACCGTCTTGCGCGGTCAATGAAGGAATGTATGAAAACGATGTCTGTAGATAACATCACGGTAAAACAGATTACAGAGAATTGTGGTGTTACGAGGCAGACTTTCTATCGGAATTTTATGGACAAATTTGACTTGATCAACTGGTATTTTGATAAGCTTCTGGCGAAATCCTTTGAGCATATGGGAATGGGGAAAACTGTTTATGATGCTCTGGTAAAGAAATTTACCTATATTCAGGAAGAGCATGTTTTCTTTGCAGCAGCATTTAAATACGACAGCCAAAATAGTCTGCGTCAACATGATTTTGAACTGATCCTGGACTTCTATGAAAATCTGATCCGTGAGAAAACAGGAAGAATCCCGGATGAGACTATACATTGTATTCTGGAAATGTACTGCCAGAGTTCTATTTATATGACTGTAAAATGGGTACTGGGAGAGTTGGAATGTGCACCGGAGGGACTGGCGAAAATTTTAGTTGACGGGATGCCGGGAAAACTCTCGGAATTGTTTGAAAAGCTGGAAATATTGTCATAAATATAACAATATTAGTGCATAATTTTGCACCCAGTTTTTCGGCATTATTGCACAAATATTGTGAGAAGTTACATTTGAGCCAAAGTGTAACTTTCTTTTTTACTTCATGTTGTTAAGTTAATAACAAAGATAAGCGATACGGAAGCTTACCTATAGCAATCCTCGTAAATAATGCATTTAAGAGGATTGCTATAATACTGAAGAATACCGAAAGGAATGGAAATCATTATGGCAAACAGAATTAACTTAAATCAGACCTCTTATCACGGAGCAGGAGCAATCGAGGAAATCGCAAACGAAGCAAAAGCACATGGCTTTAAAAAAGCTTTCGTATGCTCTGACCCTGATCTTGTAAAATTCCATGTAACAAGCAAAGTTACAGACATTCTTGAGAAAAACGGACTTGCATATGAACTGTATTCAGACATCAAACCGAACCCGACAATCGAGAACGTACAGCATGGTGTTCAGGCATTTAAGAATTCAGGCGCAGATTATCTGATTGCAATCGGCGGCGGTTCTTCCATGGACACTTCCAAAGCAATCGGTATCATCATTGCAAACCCTGAATTTGAAGACGTAAGAAGTCTTGAAGGTACAGCTCCAACTAAGAAACCCTGTGTACCGATCATTGCAGTTCCGACAACAGCAGGTACAGCAGCAGAGGTAACTATCAATTACGTTATCACAGATGTAGAAAGAAAACGTAAATTTGTATGCGTTGACCCACATGACATGCCGATCATCGCAGTTATTGATCCTGAAATGATGTCCTCCATGCCAAAGGGACTGACAGCTTCCACAGGTATGGATGCCCTCACTCATGCAATCGAAGGATATACAACAAAAGCTGCGTGGGAAATGACAGATATGTTCCATTTAAAAGCAATCGAGCTGATCTCCAAATCTCTCCGCGGTGCTGTTGAAAACACAAAAGAAGGTCGTGAAGGAATGGCTCTTGGACAGTATATCGCTGGTATGGGATTCTCTAACGTAGGTCTTGGAATCGCTCATTCCATGGCTCATACACTTGGTGCTGTTTATGACACACCACACGGTGTTGCCTGCGCAATGATGCTTCCAATTGTTATGGAATACAATCAGGAATGCACAGGTGAGAAATATCGTGAGATCGCCAGAGCAATGGGTGTCAAAGGCGTAGATGAAATGTCTCAGGATGAATACAGAAAAGCAGCAATCGAAGCTGTTAAGAAACTCTCTGTTGATGTAGGAATCCCGACTAAACTGGAAGCAATCAAAGAAGAAGATCTCCAGTTCCTGGCAGAATCCGCACATGCAGACGCATGCGCACCGGGAAACCCGAAAGATGCAAGCGTAGAAGATCTGAAAGACTTGTTCCGTAAGATTATGTAAATAATAATGGTTATAAGATGAAATAAAAGCACCGGCTGTAATGGAGTACTGTTACAGTCAGGGCTTTTTTATTTCCCATAAGTCTGCTGAGGCTCTGAGTGTGGCGGGATTGTGCATGAGAAGCAGTGCCGTATGTAAGTGTAAACAGACGAGAATTTTGTTTATAAAATGATTAGAATTGGAACACTGATTAAACACATTTCTTTTGTATGATGGAGACGTAATGGGGAAAAAATGGTTATTTTGCAGTACAAATGTGGAAAAATGCCAAGTTCTGCAAAGAAGTACAGAATAAGAAATATGAAAGGCAGAAGAATAACTGCAGAGGTTTTTACAGGAGAAATAAGTTATGACAGATGAAGAATACTATGAATTTATACAACCATATGAAGATGCTAAACAGATGCTTCTCACACGTCTTGATGTGTTGAATCACAACCTGTACGGTGAGGCATCTGCAAGACCGATCCACAACATCCAATGCAGGATTAAGAAGAAACAGAGTATTGAAGAAAAACTGCAGCGAAAGGAAAAAGAACCTACTGTGATGAATGCGAAGGATTATCTTCAGGATATTGCAGGTGTCAGGGTAATCTGCTATTTTGTAGATGATATCTATAATCTGACAGAACTTCTGAAGAGTCAGAGTGATCTGATAGTAATCAAAGAACGGGATTACATTGGAAACCCGAAGCCAAATGGATATCGGAGCTATCATGTGATCGTAGGAGTGCCGGTATATTGTCTGGATGGAATGGAATACTTCCCGGTGGAGATACAGTTTCGTACTATGTCCATGGATTTCTGGGCCAGTATGGAGCATCGGATTTCCTACAAAAAGGAACGCACAGATAAAGAACAGCTAAAAGAGGAATTAAGAGAATATGCGAATATGCTGGTAGAGATTGAGAGCCGTTTTGAGCAGTATAATGAGACGGATCATCAACAGGAAAAAAGAACAGCAGAAGTAAAACAGTCACTGTAAAAGGTGGCTGTTTTTGTGTCTTGTATTTTTATAGTGGGATGTTAGTATAACATTGGTTTATAGTACCTTTATATTATTTTCTGATAGCACCTTCAGAAAATATATAAAGGTAACTATTCGGCAGTTTATTATCCTGCTGAGGTACTATAGCAATCCTCTAAAATAATGCATCTTAATCCAGCCCATCAGAGTGTGAAATTCTGCTGAACTGTCTTAAATGCATTATTTACGAGGACTGCTATAAACAGTTATGATTCTGGAAATAAGAGAAGGAGAAGCGTGTGAAATATAATCAGAAAGAAGAAAAAAGAAAACATAGAGATAATTTCTGTTTATCATGGTGATGGCTGTTTTTGCTGCTGTTCTGGGAGTTATGTCACTGGGCGAAAAGATGCAGCCGGTGAACCAGATCAGGAAGATATCTTCTGGCTGGTACTATTATGACAATGGAAAAAGAACAGAAGTTACTCTTCCGGATACAATACAGGCAGAGGAAGGGGAAGAACTGATATTATATAATGACGGGATTACTGATCTGGATGCCGGTAAGGTAGTTACAACCAGAGGTGCACAGTATGACCTGAAAATCTGGCTGGGTGACCGTCCCATTTATGAATATCAGGATACAACCTTTGTAAGAAATACGCAGATGAAATCAAAACTGGAATGTGTAGGGGAAATCCCTACAGACATGCAGAATGAGCCGCTGAAGCTGGTTTATTCAAATCCACATCACGGAAAGTATGTTTTGACTTCTGTTTATATTGGAACCGGAAGTGCAGTCATTGCTTTACATTTACAGAATTCAGGAATAGTTATAGGTATTGCTTTGTGTTTTCTTGTTTTGAGCGTTATTTCTCTGTTGATTACAGTTTATCTGAAATACCGTCAGATGCCGGATGCCAGATTTCGCGATGTAGCATTGTTCCTTATGATATGTGCAGTCTGGCTGATTACAGATTCTTCTGCGATCCAGACCTATAGCAGTCATCCGGATATGCTTTGTACGATTTCTTTTTATATGTTTATGTTACATTCGGTACCGATGCTGCATTTTGCCCAGAAAATAGGTGGACTGAAAAAGGAACGCATTCTGGATGCAGGAATTGCTGTGTTTTATCTGAATGCATTTATTCAGGGACTTCTGGCCTATTTCGGGTATTCACGTTTGCAGATATGCTGTTTGTAACACATGTTCTGCTGATAACGTGGGTACTGATCGTAGCGGTACTGCTCTGGAAAGAATATAGAAAGAAGCCGGATCGAAGTGTGCAGATCATATTGATCGCTTATATGATATTATTGTTCAGTGGGCTTTTGTCATTGTCATTGTACTGGCTGTTTGAAATATCCTATTATGGAGCAATATTTGAGTTTGGAATACTGGTATTTCTGGTTATGATCATTGCAGACACTGTGATCAGTCTTGTTGGAAAGGTCCGTTACCGGACAGAAATGCAGGCATATGAACGACTGATGAAAGAGGACTGGATGACCGGAATGCAGAGCAGGGAACCTTTTGAAAATCTGCTGGCGGAAATGCCGAAAACCATGAATGAGCATAAGGATATCCTGCTGGTCTTTATGGACATCGATTATCTGCGCAGGATCAATAATGATTTTGGCAGAGCGGCAGGAGATGAGGTTATTGTGGCGGCTGCCAGATGCATTGAGAATGTTTTTGGAGCAATCGGAAAATGTTATCGCACAGGAGGAGATGAGTTTGCGGTAGTTGTATTTGATCCGGAGGAAGACAGGAATACATTGTCTGAGAAACTGGATAAAGAAATAAGGCGTTATAACAGAAACAGCAGATATCGACTGTCTATTTCAAGAGGTTTCAGTTCAATTCGGGATGACAGGGGAAAGCTGAAGACAACCGGTGAATGGAAGTATGAGGCAGATACGAATATGTATCAGAATAAAATGAAAGAGAGAAAGACACATGAATTATAATATAAACTTCAGGTAGCGGCAGTTATTATTATTGCGTTACTCTTATATCATTTTCTGACGCAGAAGAAACTGCATAATGCAAATGTGAAAACATTTACATATATACTTGTCCTGAGCGGTTTATATATTTTGTCTGACCTGTTGGGTACGCTGACAATTATGAATTACACAGCGGAAGATGAAGGAACTGTCATGGGTATTCTGACAGGAATCTATTTGCTTGATATTCTGATTCCTTATATTTTGTATTCATGTATTCCTGATTCGCGTGAAAATGAGAAAAAGAGCGGTGCACTGTCTGTGATCTGTGCCGGGATTACGGTGGCTATGACGATAGCTATGCTTGGAAACCTTGGAAGCGGGGGATTCTTCTGTTTTGACAGTAATGGCGTTTTTCAAAAAGGAACAGGGTACGTGTTTCTTTATCTCTATGCCCTGGTTTATATCGTTCTGATAATGCTGCGTATGATCAGAAGCAGGGAGGACTATACGCCGGAAAAGATGAGTATTGCAGGCGAATTTCTTGTGATCGAAGGCGTATGTATAGGAGTGGAACTGTACACAGGATACATATTTCTGTCAGATTTTGGATTGGCACTTGGTCTCATATTTCTCTATCTTATGATGAACAATCCAGGTGATTATATAGACAGTACAACAGGAGCATTTGATAAAAGATATTTTGATAACTGGATACAGGAGAAATTTACCAAAGGAATCGAGTTTCATGTGATTGCTGTAGAGCTGTTTATGCTGAAACAGATTAATAAGGTTTACGGAAGCAGTACAGGTGATCTGCTTCTGGTACAGATTGCAAGAGAACTGCAAAACATTACAGGTTCTGTACAGGTGTTCCGAACCACAGGAAACTGTTTTCTGATCATTACAGATTCATTGACAGAATATGAGAAAAAAAGACAGGAGATTGAGAACTATTTCAAAGAACCTTTTGAAACTGACGGGGAAAAAATTACTTTTCCGGCAATCATCTGCGGGATTATCAACGGTGAAAAGATGGAGAAGGAAGATGTACTGCTGGCATACATCGAGTATCTGATATCTTTGGTAAAACGTGCAGATGAAACGGTAGTGATCCAGTCAGATGACAGGATTCTGGAGGGCTTCCGTTATGAAAAAGAGGTGGAGCATTTCCTGAAAACAGCAGTGGATAAAGACCTGTTTGAAGTGTACTATCAGCCGGTATTCTGGATAAAGGAAGATCGTTATATTACTCTGGAAGCTTTGAGCAGGCTGAAGCATCCCTGTATGGGAATGATTCCGCCAGATGTGTTTATCGGTATTGCAGAAAGGCAGGGTCTCATCGCACAGATCGGACTGCTTCAGTTCAGAAGGGTGTGCCGTTTTATTAAAGAGAATGAATATATGATGAAACGGATTAAGAATGTAAGTTCAATCTTTCACCTTCCGAACTGCTAAACCGGGACACAGTCAGCTTCTGATCAATATAGTGAAGGAGTATGAACTTTCACCGAAATATTTTCAGTTTGAGATTACTGAGACAGTGGCAACTGAATACAGTGAAGTTTCTGCAAAGCTGTGGAGGATTTTACGAATGCGGGAATCGGATTATGTCTGGATGATTTTGGTTCAGGGTATGCAAATCTGAATACAGTATTGAGACTTCCGTTTGATGTGGTGAAAATGGACAGATCGTTGTTAACAGGGATTACCTGTGATGAACAGGCTGCTGTTTTTTACCACAGTATTGTGACGGTTATGCAGAATATGGGTTATACAATTGTAGCAGAAGGAGCAGAAACAGAAGAAGAGGTGAGTCTGCTGAGAGAATGGGGCGTGGACATGGTCCAGGGATATTACTTCTCAAGACCACTTCCAGAGACAGAGCTGCTGAGACTTTTCATGTTATAGGAAATTACTCCGTAATGTTCCTATAACATAAAAAAGCCTTCCGGCAGAATCGCACTGCGCCGGAGAGAAAGCAGGTGTTGTTCAATCAGATATAAATGATTGAACGACATCTGCTTTTTTGAATAATTTAAAAACAGAAATACAATACACTTATAAAGATGTTCTTGCATATTCTATGTGCTTCCTTTATAATGTAACGTATCATTGTTTTATCAAATTAAAGGGAAAGAGGATTAAAGAAATGAAAAAAATTTGGGACAAATGGACCAGGATTGCGTTGGTAAAGAGAATCCTGGTTGGCCTGATTCTGGGTGCGATTCTGGGAATTGCTGTACCGCAGGCAACAGGAATCGCAATTCTGGGTGATGTCTTTGTAAGTGCATTAAAGGCAATCGCACCTTTGCTGGTATTCTTCCTGGTTATCAGTTCCCTGTGTAATGCAGGAAAATCTCATGGAGGAGTTATTAAGACAGTTATCATTCTCTATATGTTCAGTACAGTTCTGGCAGCAGTGATTGCGGTATTTGCGAGTATGGCATTTCCTGTAAAGATGACACTTGCAAATGCAGCAACAGATACAAGTGCACCACAGGGTATCGTTGAGGTATTAAATAACCTGCTTCTGAACGTAGTTGCCAACCCGGTATCTTCACTGGTAAATGCAAACTATGTAGGGATCCTGATGTGGGCTGTTCTTCTTGGGCTTGCTTTTCGTGCAGCTGATAAGATGACAAAGAAGGTTCTGGCTGATGTTGCAGATGGTATTTCCATGGTAGTAACCTGGATCATTAATCTTGCACCTTTTGGAATTTTTGGTCTGGTATTTAACACAGTATCTACAAACGGTCTGGATATCTTTACGACTTATGGAAAACTGTTGCTTCTTCTTGTAGGATGTATGCTGTTTATCTATTTTGTGACCAATCCGCTTCTGGTTTACTGGTGCATCCGCCAGAATCCATATCCGCTGATTTTCCAATGCCTGAAGAGAAGTGCGCTGACGGCTTTCTTTACAAGAAGTTCCGCAGCTAATATTCCGGTAAACATGAAGTCTGTGAAGAGATGGGACTGGACAGAGATACTTATTCTGTAACCATTCCGCTTGGTGCAACTATTAATATGGATGGTGCGGCTATCACTATTACGGTTATGACAATGGCAACTGCATTTACTCTTGGTATTCATGTAGATATTCCGACAGCAATTATCCTGAGTCTTCTTGCAGCTCTGTCAGCATGTGGCGCTTCCGGTGTAGCCGGCGGATCACTTCTTCTGATTCCGATGGCATGCTCTCTGTTCGGAATTTCAGATGACATTTCCATGCAGGTTGTTGCAGTAGGATTTATCATTGGCGTAGTTCAGGATTCTGTAGAAACAGCTCTGAACTCTTCTTCAGATCTTCTGTTATCTGCTTCCGCAGAATTCAGACAGTGGAGACTGGAAGGGAAAGAGATTAAATTTAAATAAGATTGCAATGAGCGAAACGGTCGTCCGGTATGGACGGCCGTTCTTTTATAAGGCACAACTATAAAAATGATTGCTACATATTCGGGAATTTCTGTGCATACACTGTAAAAACAGCGTCTTCGGAGGCTTATCCGTGAAAGATTATATCGAGGAGCGGGCAGTGGAAATTGCAAATTATATTATTGATACAAAGGCAACGGTGCGTCAGGCGGCAAAGAAATTCGGGATTAGTAAGAGCACTGTACATAAGGATTGCACTGACCGTCTCAGTCAGCTCAATCCGGGACTGGCATGTGAAGTGAGACAGGTTCTGGATGTGAACAAGCAGGAGCGGCATATCAGAGGTGGGCTCGCTACCAGAGAGAAATATTTACATCAGCATTAACAAAAATGGCTGCTGTCGGATATGACAGTAGCTTTTTGATACATTTTCTGTATAATAAATCCAGATATTTCAGGATATTTTGTATATACATAAGGAGAACAAGAAGATGGCATTAATGGAAGTGAACTTCTTTTCAAAAGCACTGATGCGTCCGGTAACGATGAATGTAATCCTGCCGTTGATAAAGTGTTTTTGGAGAAGAAACAGAAGAAGAGAACAAACCGTTTAAGACTTTGTATCTGCTTCACGGAGTAATGGGAAATTACACAGACTGGGTAACAGGAACATGTATTAAGCGATGGGCAGAAGAAAAGAATCTGGCAGTAGTTATGCCTTCCGGAGCAAATATGTTCTATATGGATCATCCGAATGCAAATGAAAACTACAGTGAATTTATCGGAAAAGAACTTGTAAAGATCACACGAAGAATGTTTCCGTTATCCCACAAAAAAGAAGATACATTTATCGCCGGGTTATCTATGGGAGGATACGGTGCAATCCGAAATGGTCTGAAATACCATGATACATTCGGATATATCGCAGGCCTTTCGTCAGCCATGATACTTGAAAAAATGGGGACAGCAGATGACAGTTCTCCTATGTTCTTTGAGAAAAAAAGTTTTCTGGAGAGTGTATTTGGAGATCTGTCCCGGATCAAAGACTGTGAGATCAATCCGGAATGGATTGCCGAAAATATGAAAAAAGATGGAATCCCATTTCCGCATATGTACCTTGCCTGTGGACTGGATGATCCGCTTCTTCCTCCGAACCGTAAGTTCAGAGATACCATGCAGAAACTGGGTGTGGATGTAACTTACGAGGAAGGTCCGGGAGCACATGAGTGGGATTTCTGGAATCGTTATATTAAGAAAGTCCTGGACTGGCTGCCTCTTGATAAGGACAGCAAAGAAGGGATGAACAGTGGGAATGTAGGACTGTAAAAGAGAGAGTCGCAACAGATGGATATGAAATCTGTTGTGGCTCTTTTTATTTCTGTTGCAGGAAATTACTCCGTGATGTTTCTGTAACAGAATAAGTTCTATGGGCAGGACTCCTTCTTATACGTTACTGTTCACTCCGTTCACAGTAACTTAGCCAAATTCATTCCAGATTGCCTGCGGCAATGGAATTTTGGCTTGTATGTCTTGGGATAGTGGTATGTGAACAGTAACTCTTATACAAAATTATCATAGCAATTTTGCAGAAAATATATTGAATATCAGACAGAAGTTGTGTATAATGAAAAAGCAAAATAAAGTATATTATTTTAGAAAAAGGTAAAATAAAAACCTGAAATCATAAACTGTGGAGGTAAAAATGACTAAGCTTGTAATTAATCCATCAAAGAAACAGAGCAAAATCAACAAAGAGATCTATGGGCATTTCTCAGAGCATCTGGGAAGATGTATCTACGAAGGAATCTATGTAGGTGAGGATTCCCCGATTCCGAACAAGAACGGAATGCGTACAGACGTAGTAGAAGCACTGAAGCATATCAGGATTCCGGTACTTCGCTGGCCGGGTGGATGTTTCGCAGATGAATACCACTGGAAAGACGGTATCGGACCAAAGGAAACACGTAAAAAAATGATCAATACACACTGGGGCGGTGTGGTAGAAGATAACAGCTTTGGTACACATGAATTTTTTGAACTCTGTGAGCAGCTTGGCTGCGAAGCTTATGTTAATGGTAACCTGGGAAGCGGAACAGTTCAGGAAATGTCTGAATGGGTAGAATATATCACATTCGAGGGTGTTTCTCCGATGGCTGACCTCCGTAAGAAAAACGGACATGAGAAACCATGGAAACTGGATTTCTTTGGAGTTGGAAATGAAAACTGGGGATGTGGCGGAAATATGAATCCTGACTTCTATGCAAATGAATACCGCCGTTATCAGACTTATGTCCGCAATTATCATCCGGATCACCCAATCCACAAAGTCTGCTGCGGTGCCAATGTAGATGATTATGAGTGGACTTCCGAAGTATTAAAGACTACACATAATCATTGCCTGAAAGAACTTCACGGAAATATGGATGGTCTTTCTCTTCATTATTATGTACATCCGGAAGGATGGGAGATCAAGGGAAGTGCTACAGATTTTGATGATAAGGTATGGTATAAGAGTCTGAATAAAGCGCTCTTTATGGAAACTCTGATCGAGCGTCACGGACATATCATGGACGAATATGATCCAGAGAAAAAAATCGGCATGATCGTTGATGAATGGGGCGCATGGTACACAGTAGAACCAGGAACAAACCCGGGATTCCTGTATCAGCAGAACACAATGAGAGATGCCTGATCGCAGGTATCACTTTGAATATCTTTAACAAACACAGCGACAGAGTAAAGATGGCAAACCTTGCGCAGATCGTAAATGTTCTTCAGTCCGTTATCCTTACAGATGGTGCTGATATGATCCTGACACCAACCTATCATGTATTTGATATGTACAAATATCATCAGGATGCAATGCTTGTAGACAGTTCTGTTGAAACAGAAACTATTGGTGTGGAAGACGAATGGCAGGTACCGAACCTGACAGAATCCGTATCTGTAGCAGAAGACGGAGCTGTACATATCACACTGACAAACCTGTCTCTGGATAAAGATTATGAAATCAGAACTATCCTTACAGATTACCAGGTAAATGAAGTTAAAGGTGAGATTGTACACGGTGAAATGCACGAAATGAATACCTTCGAAACACCGGATCAGGTTCGTGTAAAAGAATTTAACGAAGTGGAAAAAACAGCAGAGGGAATTAAATTTACAATTCCTAAATGCAGTGTTCTCCATCTGGAAGTAAGATAATTACAGTATTTTTAAACAGATAAAATGAAAGATTAATAAACTTTACAAATTCACAGAAAATGCCGCTTCTGACAAAACAGGCAGGTATTTTCTGTGAACATTTATAATGGAAACAAAAGGAGACTAAGGTATGAACAGGAAGCTGCGTGTGTGCAGGAAATGTTTGCCCGGACAGAAGAATGAAGAAGCTTTTTATGAGGATCTGT
>ENA-OQAS01000133-OQAS01000133.1-human-gut-metagenome-genome-assembly--contig:-NODE-133-length-37796-cov-4.097905_pt1 | contig 37796 bp, 53 predicted proteins | sample MGYA00242733_ERZ504523 | MGnify/ENA primary metagenome ERZ504523 (study PRJEB26092, sample SAMD00036239) | human gut metagenome | host: Homo sapiens | study: EMG produced TPA metagenomics assembly of...
CACAGTTTCCGGCAAGATATTCTACATTTTTTTACAAAAATCCCGTCCTGACATTTTTCAAGCGCACCGCATTTTGCATTCTTTTTTCATTTTCTGACCACGCTGTGGGCAAACAAAAAGCTCCACAGACGAACAAATTCGTCTGTGGAGCTTTTGGTCCGAGTGGCGAGAATCGAACTCACGGCCTCTTGAACCCCATTGTGCTTCTCGCAAAAACACAATGGACACCTCGATACCACTTGTACGCAGTATCATCAAATTTCAAACTTATTTTATCATTCTGTTTCGTTAGATGTCAAGATGTTTCGTTTCTTTTGTGGTCAAATTGTGGTCAAACGAACCCGACAAATGACCTTTCTCCCCCGGCTAAGTTACATCGCGCAATTTCGATTTTCATCAATCGAAGTTGCGCTTTTTGTTTGCACGAATTATCTATAAGGAGGATTTGTCAACCATGTCAATGAATCATCGTTGTTTTTTTATCCTTGACAGAATTGTATGACCCTTGACTACTTTTACGGACAGGCCGGAGAACTCTTTTCGTTCTTCCGCATTCCAAAGGCTCTTTTCCAGGAGCAGCGGTTTCAAAATCTGTCAACCGATGCTAAAACGCTCTATGGAATTCTGCTTGACCGCATGAGCCTTTCTGCCAAAAATGGATGGCTTGACAAGCAAGGGCGAGTGTTCATCATCTTCACCATTGAGGATGTCAAGAGGACTTTGTGTTGCGCAGACAACAAAGCGATGAAGCTGTTCCGGGAACTTGAAAAATTTGGTTTGGTTGAACGAAAACGCAGAGGATTGGGCAAGCCAAAGGCAGAAGCCAATGACCTTGTGCGTCGCAACCCGGTCCGGCTTGCTGAAAAGATGCGGGCATCCGGCACCGCAAAACGCAAGGAAGCCTTTACCACAGCGGAAGTCGCCCACTTAATGAAGGTTCTCCCCGATGACCGCATGGGCTTGAGCATCCGGCTTTTGCTCGGCACTGGAATGAGAATGCAGGAACTTCTGGCTTTGGAGCCGCAGTTTATTGAAGAAGATGGCTCTGTCATTCACATCCGGCAGGCAGTAAAGGTCGTAAAAGGTACAGTCAGCATCGGCAGTCCGAAATCCAAAGACAGTATCCGGGATATTCCGGTGCCGCTGAATGTCCGCCCGTGCGCCATCAAGCTGCGGGATACCACCGACCAGTTCATCTGGGAAAGCCCCAAGACCGGCTTGCCCTGCAATCCCACCCATTTCCGGGATGTATTCCGCAAATCTCTGGAAGAAGCGGGCGATGTCCGCTTGCTCACGCCGCACAGTTGCCGCCACACCTATGTGTCGCAGATGCAGGCGTTGGGCGTGGATATTCAGACCATCCAGAGCATCGTAGGCCATGCCGATACCGAAATGACTGAGCATTATCTCCATGTTCAGGAATCCATTCGGCAGAGTGCGATCCAGTTGTTCAATGAGGCGTTTTCGGCCTGAAAATTGGACGGAACGGCACTAATTAGACCAGATAAAATCGTTGGCATTGTGGTCAAAATTGTGGTCAAAACCAAATGAGGTCAGCCCACAAACAAAAAAATCCAACGATTTCTAACGTGAAATCGTTGATTTTGGTCCGAGTGGCGAGAATCGAACTCACGGCCTCTTGAACCCCATTCAAGCGCGCTACCAAAACTGCGCTACACCCGGATATCTGCAAGCGGTTATCGCTCACAGCTCAATTAGTATACTTGATTCAGGGTGTTTTGTCAAGCTTTTTCTGCCAGGTTTTTGCAAATAAATTTTCAAAACTCCGGCTCGTTTTCCTGCAGCGGCTGATCCCTTGCGGGAAACATTTCAAATTCAACAGTGGCAAGTGCAATTGCAAACACACTCTCGGCACCGGCTGCCAGCAGCGCCTGTGTGCAGGCTGCTGCCGTGGCACCGGTGGTGATCACATCGTCTACCAAAAGCACCTTTCTGCCCTCCACAAGTTCCGTGTCCGTCACCCGGAAGGCACCCGCCACATTGGCAAGGCGCTGCTCAAAGGGCAGGCCCGCCTGATGCCGCTTTGCACGAGTGCGGCCCAGTGCTTTCGGGTACAGCGGTATCCCCAGTGCGCGGGCCAGCGGCACCGCCATGAGCTGCGGCACATTGTAGCCGCGTGCTCTGCCGGATGCCGGTACGGGAACGATGCAGTCGTACCCAAGGGACATGCCTTCCACAAGCTCCGGCACCGGTTCTGCACCGGCCATATGCATCTCGCTGCCAAAGGCCAGCTTTGCCAGCCAGAGGCCCAGCTCCACCGCCGCCCACGGTGCAGCATGGTATTTTGTATGCAGGATGCCGCGCCGCACACAGCCCTCATACCGGAACGGTGCTGCTGCACCGGTCAGTTTCCCTAAATAATGCTGAGAAGCGTCCAGCCGCATTCCCGGCTTCCTGCGCAGCTCTTCCAGCTCCGCGGCACAATCCGGCAGACAGGCACACTGCCCAGCACCCGATCACAAAACGGGCAGCGGCGTGGGTACACCAACTGCCTTGCCCCGCGCAGAATGCGGCGCGGGACGCTGTAATAATCCATCAGTCCTTTTTGACGGCCACGATCACACGCACGCGCTTGCCCGCAGCACAGCCAAAGTTATCGTACCAGCCGGTCAGGTAGTAGCCCTCCGAGTTGACCTCGGTCAGCTTGGTGGCGTAGTACTGACCCTTGTACCACAGATACACCTGTGCGTCGTCCGCCATCTCAAAGCGGGTGCCGTTGCTCATGACCGACGCTGCACCCACCTGATCGATCTTCATGGGCATGAGCTGGACCATCGTCCGCACGCTGCCGGTCGTCTCTCTGCGGGCTGCAACACCACCTACCAGCACCGGATATTTGACGTTGGTGGTGAAAGCTACCTGCGAACCATTGACATAGCACACATAGGTAGCGCCGCCGCCAATATAGCGGAAGATGGACGCATACGGTTCGCCTACAAGGTTGCCCACCTGCCGCAGACCAAGGCTGAGCAGGCTATCCGTGTTGGCTGTGATCTTCTGCCACAGAGTGGAGAGGATGTCGCCGTTGATCACACCCCACAGCACTTCGCTGGTGGTGGGCACCAGAACATCCTTCAGGTCGTCCACGATCTTATCCTGCGTATCCGTGCTGTCGCTCTTGCCGGTGGAAATGATCTTGGCCAGCGTCTGCAGTTCCGAGTAGTTGACTGCCACATTCTTGATATCATCCAGCACGCCGTAGGTCCACAGGTCGCCGGTGACATCATTCAGGATCAGGCGGTCGATCTCGCCCTTCTCATTCAGCGTATAGTAGCGGACGTTCAGAAGATTCAGGTCTGTCCCCGCTAGGCGGCTGGGACGAACCGTCCCAGCCACACCCTCCGCAGTTGTATCCAGAATCTGTACATCGTCGGCAAGGGCATAGCTGCCCAGTGCCGTTGCATCTGTATTGACCTTGCCGGTAACGACCTTGTTCTCGATGCCGCTCACGGACTCGCCTTCCGGCGTTACGCGGATCTCTACCAGCCAGCCCTTGGGGTAGTTCAGGCTTTTGTCCACATTCACAGTGCGCTGAACACCATCGGTGCACATGACAGCCACGCGCTGCAGCACATCCGCGCCGTTATCTTCCACAAGGCTGCGGGCTGCGCCCTGCACCACGCCGTAGAACACCTCGTCGGCCTCTGCGCCGGTAATAACATCCGCCGCCTCATTGTTCATGCCCAGCAGCAGAGTGACCACTTCGCCCACGCCGCCGCCGTTCAGGCTGGACACCTTGGAAGCCACTGCTGTGCTGCCCAGCTGATAGCTGGTGCCCGCACGGTAACGGCCGTGGGTGCGCTGGCGCTGGGCGAAACGGCAGTGATGCGGCCTGCTGCTTTGCGGGTGTAGATCCACACCGTCTGTAGACTCTCGCTGTAATAATACACATCGTAACGGTTCAGCTCTGCAGAAGCCGAGACCTTATCGTTGCGGTAGATGCTCACCGGCGTAAAAGGCAGCTGGGTGCCTTCCGCTGCCACAAAGGGTCCTTCAGGCTCTTGAGCATTACCGTGGAGGTGTCCACCTGACCGTTCGAAACCGTAAAGCCCAGGCTGGTACCATAGGCGCTGCCAGAGGCGGTGTTTGCCGTGAGGGTGTTATACAGCAGCAAAGCACAGTCCTCATAGTTCATGGCCTCGCTCTGGCTGCGGTTCAGCTGGTTACGCAGGCCCAGTTCCTGCGCCTTGTTCAGCTGTGCCGTCGGGAACACGCCGTTGAGGTCGGTCATTTTATAGCCCAGCAGCTTGAGCGCTGCGGTGCAGGCTTCTTCCAGCGTGACCACATTATCCGGGCGGAATGTACCATCAGTATAGCCGTTCATCCAGCCCTGCTGCACCGCAATGCGCACATAGGTGCCCACTGAGAGCTGCCGGCACATCCTTATACAGTGTGCCCAGATTGCCCTGCTGGCTGGCGCTTTCGCGGTAGGCCGAAAAGGAGACCAGCATCTTGGCAAATGCACCGCGGGTGACGGCAGCATCCAGACTGCCGGTCTGGCTGGTATCCATAGCGCCCAGCGTGATGGCCGTCTGGATGGCCGAGTTGTTCAGGCTGGCCGCCGATGCCGGAAGCACCAGCACGGATACAGCCAGGCATGCTGCAAGCAGACATGCGAAAAGACGTTTTTTCATAGGTATATTCCCCTTCCTTGGTGTTTTGCAGTCCGGCGCAACGCCGGCAGAGAAGAGTTCAGTCATAGCGCAATGCTTCAATGGGGTTGAGCCGCGCTGCGCGCTTTGCGGGCAGGTAGCCGAACAGCACGCCAATCCCCACCGAGATGCCAAAGGCCACTGCGATGGAATTCAAGGACGGGCTGACCGTGACCGTTGTGCCGCTGGTGAACATGGGCAGCACCTTGTTTGCTCCCATGGATACGATGTAGCCCAGTGCAATGCCCAGTGCGCCGCCGAGGGCCGAGGTGGTGGCTGCTTCCACCACGAACTGCGACAGAATGGTGCGTTCCTTGGCACCCAGTGCCTTGCGAATGCCGATCTCGCGGGTGCGCTCAGTCACCGACACCAGCATGATGTTCATGATGCCAATGCCGCCCACCAGCAGCGAAATGCTGGCAATGCCGGTCAGGATCACAATGACCATGTTGATCATGTTGTTCATTTCCTCCAGCCACTCGCTGCGCTGTAGACATAGTAGCCGTTATCCGAGCCAAGCAGGCGCTGCAGTTCACTTTCCACCGCAGACTTTGCTTCGTTGGCGCGGCCCTCATCCTCCATGACCGCGGCATAGTTGTTCACCGTGCTCTGGCTGGAAAGGCGCATGGCCGTGGTATAGGGCAGGTAAACGCAGTCGTCATCGCTGCCCTGCTGCATGTCCGGATCGCTGACTTTGGCCGCCAGCACGCCCACGATGCGGAACTTGTTGGCACCGATCTTGAGCGTCTGGCCAAGGCCGTTGCCGCCAAAGGCCACACGGTTGAGGTAATCGCCGATGACACACACATGCTTGTTATCCTTCATATCCATGTACTGCAGGCCGCGTCCCTGCGCGATCTGGTAATTTTTCATGGCGGAATAGTTCTCGTCCACACCGCTGATGTTGGACCAGCGGTAGCTGGTAGTGCCGATCTTCAGCGTGCCGCTGCCGCTGAAATCGATCTGCGGCGAAATGGACTGGATCAGCTCCGGGTACTCCGTGGGCAGCTTGTACATTTCCTCCACCGAAACGGTGCGGGAGCCGTTGCCCCACACCTGCACCGAAAGGGTGTTGGTACCCAGTGCCGAAAAGCTGTCGCGCATGCTTTTGGTCATGCCGTTGCCCAAGCCCACGATGACGATGACTGCCATACGCCGATGATGATGCCCAGCATGGTAAGGAAGGTGCGCAGTTTGTTGCTCCACACGTTCTGGATGGCCTGACGGAAGGTTTCAATAATCATGCTTTCTCCTCCTCATCCGGCGTTTCCGGCAGCAGCGTGGGTTGCACCATGGCTTCCGGTGCATGGGCATCGCCATCGTAGACCACCCGCCCGTCCTCCAGACGGATGATGCGGTCTGCCTGCACCGCAATGGAATTATCGTGGGTGATGAGCACCACGGTGTGGCCCTCATCGTGCATCTGCTGCAGCATTCCCAGCACTTCGCGGCCGGTGTGGCTGTCCAGTGCGCCGGTAGGCTCGTCGGCCAGAATGACCGCCGGGTTCCGCACCACGCCCGAGCGATGGAAACACGCTGCTGCTGGCCGCCGGAAAGCTGGTTGGGGCGGTTCCTGAGCTTATCGCCCAGACCCACCTGCTCCAGCACCTCTTTGGCCCGGGCGTGGCGCTCGCGCGGCCGATGCCGCATACACCAGCGGCACCTCCACGTTCTCCATTAGGTTGAGCCTTGGCAAAAGGTTGTACTGCTGGAAGATGAAACCCAGCATCTCGTTGCGGACGGATGCCAGCTCGTTGCGGCTCATCCGGCCAACGTCTTTTCCGTTCAGGCGGTAGGTGCCGTGGGTGGCACATCCAGACATCCGATGATGTTCATGCAGGTGGATTTGCCGGAGCCGGACTGGCCCACGATGGCCACGAACTCGCCTTTTTCGATTTTCATGGTGATGTGGTCTGCAGCCTTTACCGTGGTGTCACCCATCTGGTAATACTTGCACACCTCATCAAACTCGATCAGAGCGCTCATGCATTCCTCCTGTGTCAGCCCAGATAGACCACACCGTCTGCCTGAGACGGATTTACGGCATCCTCTGCGGAGCCCTGCTTTTCCTCGGCTTCCACAGGCTCTTCCGCCGGTACGGTCCCGTTTTCCGGTTCTGCTTCATCGACCATGCCGTTCGCAGCATCGGCGCCTTCCTCGCCCTCGGTGCCCTCTGCATCCGCCTCGTAATAGCCGCCGTCGTCATAGTACGTATCGGTACTTGCTGCGGCAGAGTCGTAAGCCACCGTGTCATTGCCGGTCAGCCCGCTGACGATCTGGGTGTAGTTGTCATCGCTGACGCCGGTCTTGACCGGCACATACACATAGCCGTCCGGCGCGATCATGCCCGGGTCTGCGTTGACTGCGCTGGGGGAGTCCTGCGTGACCAGCACATAGCCGCCGCGCACGATGGCAGCGTTGGGCACGGTAAGGGTATTCTTTGCCTGTGCCACCACGATCTCAGCATTGGCGTTCATGCCCGGGCGCAGGCCATCGGTCTCATCAATGCGCACCTTGACCGGTAGGTGGTGGTGCCGCCATTGGAGGTACCCTTCAAGGAAACACGGGTCACAACGCCGGTATAGGTCTTGTCCGGCACGGCATCCGCCGTGACCTGCACGCTCTGACCCACCGACAGGCTGCTGACCTGCAGCTCGTCCACGTTCAGGGTCATCTCCAGATAGCTCAGGTCAAAGATCGTGCACAGGTCCGAGCCGGCGGACAGCGCGTCCCCGGCCTTGGCATTCTTTTCAATAATGGTGCCGCTGATGGGCGAGGTGATGGTGTAGTTGTTCATGGCCTCCTGCAGATTGTCCATGTTCAGCTCGGCGCTGCGCAGGCTCTCGGCGGCAGACTGGATGGCCTCGGTCAGGTCCTCGCCGCTGATCTGCAGCACGATATCGTCCTTGTTCACGGCTCCGCCTTCCGGCACATTGATGGCCGTCACGGTACCGGCGGCAAGGGCAGTCAGGGTGCGCTCCGCCTGATACTCAAAGCACTTGGCGGCAATGCAGTTCACGCCATTGATGGTTGCCGTTGCTGCCTGCGCAGTGGTCAGGCCGCCTGCATTGCGCACAGCAATGGTCACGGTGCGGGTGAGCAGGTTGCCGGTGCTCAGGCATCGGTGCCGGTCACAGCGGTCACGGTGCCAGTCAGCATTTCAAAGGTGCCGTCCAGCGTCACCTCTGCGCTCTGGCCCACCGAGAAGGTGGCGGCATCTGCTGCCGGGAACTCCAGCCGCAGCACCATTTTGGAGCTGTCACGGATGACCGCCACTTCCTGACCGCTGGTCACTTCGTCACCCTTGGCCACCTTGAGGCACTCACAACACCTGCCACCTCGGCGCGGACATACTGGCGGTCTGCCGTCTTGTCGTAGCTGCGCTGTGCCTGCTGCAGAGCAATGGACGCCTGCTCCGCCTTGGTGGTGGCATCGGAGGAGTCCACCGTGTACAGCACGGTGCCTTCCTCCACGATGTCCCCTTCCTCAAAGCTGCTGGTCAACACCTTGCCCGCTACCAGCGACTTAACATTATATGTATTGGCAGGGTTCAGAGTGCCGGTTCCGCTGAGGGTGTTGGACACATCCCGCTTGGACGGCGAGACCTGCACATAGTTGATGTCCTTATTGGCGTTCTGTGCCTTGTCCGGGCGCAGGATGAACCATCCGCCCAGCACGGCCACGCACACCACCGGCACCATCCATTTCCAGTTCTTGCGGAAAAAGGCTGCTGCTTTGCCGCCCTTCGCTGCGGGCTTTGCCTCACCCGCAGCCGTCTGCTGTACCGCAGCATCCTGCTTCTTTTTAAAGATCATGCTTGCTGTTTCCTCCTGTATCTTTCAGGGCATGCCCTGGTTTCGGTATCGGGCGCAGGCTTTGCAAAAGCGCGCGATAAAGAGTTTATTGTTAGTTTATCGCATTTTCGTCTATTACACAAGCGTCTAAATTTTGTTTTGACGCATTTGTGTCAAAGTTTTACCCAACTTCACACCGTGCCCTCTTTTGCCTTCCAGACAAAACAAAAGAGACAGTGCCCCGCTCTTGCAGGGTACTGCCTCTTTTTTGAAGCACGATCTTTATTCAGCTGTAGTTTCCACTACCACATACACCCCGGCAGGGACGCATGCAGCCCATGCGCCGTCCTTGTCCAGCCAGCCGAATTGCTCGCACACATGGTCCGGGCACTGACTGTCCAAGAACGCGATGGCACCATCCTTTACCTGCAGATGCACGACATAATTGCCCATATCATACAGGTAATCGTGGTCTGTATCCAGCGGCAGAGTCTCGGTGATGCCATCGCCAAAATCGACGGTGGCCTGCAGGCCGCTGCCCTTGCTGCTGTGTGCTGCGCGCACGCCGAAATACAGCGCTGCTGCCAGCACAAGGATCACTGCAGCAAAGATCAGGTTCTTCATCCATGGCTTCAGGCCTTTGGAGCCGGAAGCGTTTTCAGGTGCTTTGCGGGTACTCATGCAGCGTAGTCGCTGGCAGCCTTACCTGCAATGCGGCCAAACACGGTGAAGTCTGCAACAGCGTTGCCGCCCAGACGGTTTGCACCGTGCACACCGCCAGTGACCTCACCTGCTGCAAACAGGCCCGGGATCACAGTGCCGTCCTCCTTGAGGACTTCGGTGTTGGTGTTGATGGTCAGGCCGCCCATGGTGTGGTGCACACCAGCAGTGACCTTGATTGCATAGTACGGAGCAGTATCCAGCGGGTTTGCAAAGCTGGTGCGGCCAAAGTCGGGGTCATTCTTGGCCTCAACATAGCCGTTCCAAGTCTTCATGGTCTCGGCAAAAGCAGCCTCATCAACGCCCATTGCCTTGCCCAGCTCCTCGTAGGTCTCGCCGGTCACGGTGAAGCCCTTCTTGATGTAGCCCTGAATGACGCTGGAAGCATCGACCATAGCCTGATCGACCACCAGCCAGCTGTAGCTGCCGGTCTGAGCGATCTCAGCAGCAGAGACCACGTCACGGGTGCCCACTTCGTCGATGAAGCGCTTGCCCTCGGCGTTGATCAGCACAGCGCCGTCGCCGCGCAGACCCTCGGTGATCAGGCAGCGGTGTTGGCCTCAACGGTGGGGTGGATCTGGATCTGGTCCATATCCACAGTGCCAGCACCGATGGCGGTGGCCATCTCAATGCCCTGACCCTGAGCGCCGGCAGCGTTGGTGGTCATGAAGCCCTTCAGCTCAGGCTTGTACTCGACAACCATGTCCAGATTTGCGCCGAAGCCGCCGGTGGTCAGCACCACAGCCTTGGCGTTCACAGTGACGGTCTCGCCGGTAGAACCGGTGGCCTTGATGCCCACAGCAGCGCCGCTCGCATCGGTCAGGATCTCGTTGGCGGTGGTGTTCAGCAGGATCTGAACGCCAGCCTTCTCACAGTTCTCCTCCAGCAGGGGGATCATGTAGGAACCGACAGAAACGGTCTTGCCCTCTGCGTCCACAGGGCGATGGATGCGCTTGACGGATGCACCGCCAAAGCTGGAAACGCTGTGCAGGGTAATGCCGTGCTCGTCCAGCCAATCGATGGCATCAGCAGAGTTGGAGCACAGGGTCTCCACCAGAGCAGGGTCGTTGATGCCCTTGCCGCCGATCATGGTGTCCAGCTCCATCAGCTCAACAGAGTCGAAGTAGCCGGTGGGGTTCTTCTGGTACTCTGCCCACTGCTCAGAGACGGTCTTTGCCAGAGCGGTGATGGTCTCGTTGTCAGCGTACTTTTCAGCAGCGGTCTTCAGGGACTTTTCGACACCGGCAGACTCGCCGAACTCGTTCTCATCCTGATACACGGTCTTGCCGGCGTTCATGCCGCCGGTAGCGCGCACAGAGTTGCCGCCCACCATGGCCTGGCTCTCCACGATCACAACGCTCTTGCCCTCGGCAGCAGCGGTGATGGCAGCGGTCATGCCTGCGCCGCCTGCACCCACGATGACAACGTCAGCGTCAACGGTGGAATCCTCGGCCTTGGTCGCGTCGGCCTTGACCTCGATCTTATAGTCGTCGGCGTTCAGGCCGGCGGCGGTCAGGGCAGCGGCTGCTGCCTCCTTGATAGCGTTGGAGGTGATGGTCGCGGTGGACACACCGTCCACGGCGATGCTGCCGGTCTCAGCAATCTGAGCGGGCAGCTGCTCCAGTGCCAGCGTACCGATGCCGGGGGTCTCGTCCTTACCCTCAGCGGTGCAGCCGGTGATCTTGCCGTCTTCCAGCGTCAGGGTAACGGTAACGTCGCCGCCCATACCCTTGGCAGTGCCGATGAAATCACCGGACACGCCGCCTGCGGTGGAAGCGGGCTTGCTGCCGCAGCCGTAGCCCAGCAGACTGACACCCACAACAACCGCCATGGCCAGCGCAGCCACGCTCTTGCGGATCTGATTCTTTTTCATTGTTTCTTCCTTCTCATATTCGGGTTGCTTGTGTTCGGACATCTATCAGCAAAAAAGGGGGAGCTGCTCATTCGGAAAGCAGCTTCCCCTCGCTGAAACTTAGAAAAGACTTAGGCGTTAGCCTGAGCTGCAGCAACAGCGCATGCGACGGTAGCGCCGACCATGGGGTTGTTGCCCATGCCGATCAGGCCCATCATCTCAACGTGTGCAGGCACAGAAGAAGAACCTGCAAACTGAGCATCGCCGTGCACACGGCCCAGAGAGTCGGTCAGGCCGTAGCTTGCGGGGCCTGCGGCCACGTTATCGGGGTGCAGGGTACGGCCCGTGCCGCCGCCGGAAGCGACGGAGAAGTACTTCTTGCCGTTCTCGATGGCCCACTTCTTGTAGGTGCCGGCAACCAGATGCTGGAAGCGGACGGGGTTGGTGGAGTTGCCGGTGATGGAGCACTGAACGTCCTCCTTCTTCATGATGGCAACGCCTTCCATAACGTCGTTTGCACCGTAGCACTTGACAGCTGCGCGCTCGCCCTCAGAGAAGGGGATCTCCTTGACGACGGTCAGGGTCTGAGTGGGGATGTCGTACTCAGTCTGAACATAGGTGAAGCCGTTGATACGGGAAATGATGTAAGCTGCATCCTTGCCCAGGCCGTTCAGGATGACGCGCAGGGGGGTCTTGCGGACCTTGTTTGCGGTGCGGGCGATGCCGATAGCACCCTCAGCAGCTGCAAAGGACTCGTGGCCTGCCAGGAAAGCGAAGCAGGTGGTGTCCTCGCTCAGCAGACGAGCGCCAGATTGCCGTGGCCCAGACCGACCTGACGCTGCTCAGCGACAGAGCCGGGGATGGTGAAGCTTCCAGACCTTCGCCGATGGCAGCAGCGCACTCGGCAGCATCGGTCAGGCCGCGCTTGACAGCGATAGCGGTGCCAGGGTGTATGCCCAGACAGCGTTATCAAAGCAGATGGCTGAACGCCGCGCACGATCTTGTCGCAGTCGATGCCCTTTGCGAGGAGCATCTCGTTGCAAGCGTCCAGAGACTCCAGGCCGTTAGCCTTCAGGCATGCCTCGATTTTCGGCATGCGGCGATCCATAGATTCAAAAGTTGCCATGAGTTGTTCCTCCTCTCTTATTCCTCACGCGGGTCAATGTACTTCACAGCACCCTGCTCCTTGCTGAAGCGGCCGTAAGTACCCACGTTCTTCTCATAAGCCTCGTTGGGGGTCTTGCCGTGACGGATATCCTCCATCATCTTGCCCAGCTTGACGACTGATAGCCGATGACCTCATCGTTGGCATCCACAGCCAGCTTGTTGATATAGCCCTCGGTCAGCTCCAGATAACGGACGCCCTTTGCCTTGGTGGAGAAGATGGTGCCGGTCATGGAGCGCAGGCCCTTGCCCAGGTCGTCCAGACCTGCGCCGATGGGCAGACCGTCCTCAGAGAAAGCGGTCTGGCTGCGGCCGTAGACGATCTGCAGGAACAGCTCACGCATAGCAACGTTGATGGCATCGCACACCAGGTCGGTGTTCAGAGCTTCCAGAATGGTCTTGCCGGGCAGGATCTCGCCTGCCATAGCAGCAGAGTGGGTCATACCGGAGCAGCCGATGGTCTCCACCAGAGCCTCCTCGATGACACCGTTCTTGATGTTCAGGGACAGCTTGCAGGTACCCTGCTGAGGTGCGCACCAGCCCACACCGTGGGTGTAGCCGCTGATGTCCTTGATCTCATAGGCCTTGACCCATGCGCCCTCTTCGGGGATGGGAGCCGGACCATGCTTAGGACCTTTGGTGATCGGGCACATATTCTGTACTTGCTGCGAATAGGTCATAATCATACTCTCCTTTTGACAAATGTTGCTTTGCAGCACAAAGCCGCTGCCGCGCCCTGCCGGCACAGCCGCTGCCCTTTGCTGCTTGCATCTGACCGGGCGCGCCGCTCTCTTTCAGCGCCTTAACCGGTACTACCACGCATGATTTTATTATAGAGAAAGCTGACGGATTTTGCAATACATTTCCGGTAAAAAACATCAAAACTATTTGCAGTTGCCTGCTGCTAACTGTCAATTCGGATGCTTTTGTCATTTCATTCGTCAAGTTTTTGTCAACTATGTCAAGAGGGCAAATTTCACGCTCCTGTGTCCTGCCTGCGCGGTGTCTGCCCGGCAGGCTTCAGTACCCACATGGCCGCAAAGCCCGCCGCTGCGCCGCCCACGGCAAGCCAGTGCCGCCCGGCTTCCAACCCCCAGAGATTTGCTGCAAACGGAAAGGCCAGACTGCCCACGCTCTGCCCCAGTGCCAGAAAACCGTAGTTCACCCCTGCGTGCGGCAGGCCGAACAGATCGGTGGAAAGGGCGGGCAGCACTGCTGCAAGGCCGGAATAGCAGAAGGTAAGCCCCGCATAACAGGCGATCACCCACCAGCCCTGCGCAAACGCAAACCCTGCCGAAAGCCCCAGCGACACCGCAAACAGCAGCAGATCGGTGGGCCTGCGGCCAATTTTATCGCTGAGCATGGGCATCAGCAGGCGGCCCGCCGCACTGCCCACGCTGCCCAGCACCACGCTCCACAATGCAGCGTTCTCGTCCAGCCCCCGCTCCACGCCCAGCTTCAGGATGATGGGGCTGAACAGAAGCACCGCCGGGGTGGAAAAGCACACCGCGCCTGCGCACAGCCAGTACTGCTTTGTTTTCAGCATCTGCCACGGGGAAAGGTCGATCTCATTTTTGCCGCTCCCCTGCTGGTTTTGTCTGCTTTCCGGCGGGTCCTGCAGCAGCAGACTGCCCGCAAGGCAGACGGGCAGCGTTATGGCCCCCAGCGCCCAGAACGCGCCCCGGATGCCCTGCACGATCCCAAAGCCGCTGACCGCCGTGCGCACGAACACGGTGAGGAACGCACCGGAAAGGCCCACCGCCCCGCCGATCACGCCGGTGGCAAGGCCCTTGCGCCCGGCATACCACTTCTGTGCGCAGGACTGGATGGATGGGTACAGAACGCCGTGCCCAGCCCCGCCGGGATGCTGAATGCCAGAAAAAAGCTACCCGCACTGCCGCCCGGCAGCATGGCCGCTGCAAAAAATCCGCCGCACAGCAGTGCTGTTCCCCACAGAGCCGCACACCGCGGGCCTCGGCTGTCCTGCAGAAAGCCGCCGAGGACGCACCCCACGCCGAACGCCGCAATGAGGATGCCGAAGGCATAGCCTGCCCCCTGCTCGCTCAGGCCGTACTCGTCCATGACCGGCTGCTGAAATACGCCCCACGCCGCCGGGATGCCCGTGAGCACCTGAATGGCTGCGCCCGCCGCAAGGATGGTCCATGGATGTTTTGCTGTAAATTGCTGTTTCATCGTCTGTCCTCCGAATGGTTTTTCCCTTACAGTGTGTCCATTTCAATTGACAAAACGGCAGATTCCTTTATAATGAATAAGGTAAAAGCATTTACATTGATTTATATAGAGAGGAACCATCTTATGAAAACACAGGCATTGAAGGGCATGCGCGACCTGCTGCCCGCAGAGCAGACCCTGCGCGATTACATTCAGGGCAAAATTCTGGAGACCTACCGTGCGTCCGGCTTCGAGCGCATTTCCACCCCCATGCTGGAGGATATGGAAAATCTGGACAAATCCGACGGCGGCGACAACCTGAACCTGATCTTCAAGGTGCTCAAGCGCGGCGATAAGCTCACCGCTGCCTGAACACCGGCGACCCCAAGCAGCTTTCCGATATGGGCCTGCGCTATGACCTGACCCTGCCGCTGAGCCGCTACTATGCCGCCAACAAGGATAAGCTGCCCAGCCCCTTCAAGGTGATCCAGACCGACCGTGTGTTCCGCGCCGAGCGCCCGCAGAAGGGCCGTCTGCGCGAGTTCGTACAGTGCGACATCGACATTCTGGGCGATTCTTCCCCCAATGCCGAGGTGGAACTGATCGACGTGACCACCCGTGCCTGCTGAACATCGGCTTCACCGGCTTCACCGTCAACATCAATGACCGCCGCATCCTGCGCGGGATGCTGGAGAGCATGGGTTTTTCCGCTGATACGCTGGATTCCGTCTGCATCACCTTTGATAAGATGGACAAGATCGGTGCCGATGGTGTGAAGGCTGAGCTGACCGAAAAGCAGCTGCCGGAAAATGCCATCAACGCACTGGCCGACTTCATTGCCGCAGGCGAAGTCACGCTGGATGCCGTGGCTGCCCGCTGCGCAGACCCCGCCATTGCCGACGACCTCAAGTATGTCCTTGCTACCGCCAACGCCATGGCTGCAGGCCGCTATCAGGTAGCCTACTGCCCCAGTCTGGTGCGCGGTCAGGGCTACTACACTGGCATGGTGTTTGAGATCACCTGCCCGCAGTTCAGCGGTGCCGTGGCCGGCGGCGGCCGCTACGACAACATGGTGGGCAAGTTCCTGGGCACTCAGGTGCCCGCCGTGGGCTTCTCCATCGGCTTCGAGCGGGTGTGTGGCATCCTGCTGGAGCAGGGCTACCAGATCCCCGGCGCAAAGCAGAAGATCGCCCTGCTGTACGGCAAGGATGCCGACTTCACCGCCGTTCTTGCCAAGCTGCAGACCTGCGCAGCAGCTACAATGTCACCGTTCTGCAGCAGGCCAAGAAGCTGGGCAAACAGTTGGGCCAGCTGGAAGCTTCCGGTTTTTCCGGTGCCGCCTTTATGGATAAGGATGAGATCAAAATTTTTGCGCAGCAGTAAATAATTGCACACAAAGCCCCTTTACTTTTGACATGCTACCCTAGAGTAGACAGAGTAAAAACAAAACTCTGAGTACTCTTGGGGTATTTTTATGTCAAGAAAAACACCTCAGATCGAGCGATTTTCTGAGGTGTTCTTGTTTTTTCTGGTTTAAAAGCCGGTAGGCGGCACATAGTAACTGGGGATCGAGCTGTTTTCTGCACATTTGCCTGCTGGCGCAGCGCTGAACGGGTCACCTCTGCCCAAGAATACTGGGTCATATACTCGCCGCGATAGGAATTGGTGGCCGAGCGGCTGCCCCGCAGGAAATTGTAATAATCACAATCCACCTTGCTGGTGTCCAGTGCCAGTGTGCTGCGGCCGCGGATGAGCAGGCCGGTAACACCTGCATCCTCCAGCGTATGGCTCAGGTCAAAGATCAGATTGCGGAGATGGCTGTGCAGCGATGCGGTGTCGGGCTTATCCTTCCACAGCACGGCCAGCATTTCGCCGTTGGTGCAGGTGGCACCATTGCGATCCACCAGATAGGCCAGCAGCTCCTTGCTCTTGCTGCGCTTGAAGGCCAAAGCGCGCCCGCCCACGAAGATCTCAAAATTGCCAAAGCACTGGATCTTGATGCCGACAGGGCATTCTCCGGCGGGTAACGCAGATGCTCCAGCACATTGCGCACATCTGCCTCGTTTGCAGGCTTAAGTAAAAAGCCGCTCACGAAGATCTGCAGTGCTTCCAGTGCATACTCCGGGTGCTCTGTTACCACAATGATGTTGCAGCGCGGCTGCAGCTTCTGGATCATGCGCGTCAAAGCAAGCCCGTTCATGCCGGGCATTTCCAGGTTGAGGAAAGCCGCGTCCATCGGCCCCTGACGCATCCAGCTCAGTGCATCCTCGGTCGTCATGGCGCTGATATAGTCACAGTCGGGTGCAACGCGGCACAGGATGCGGATCAGCGAGTTGATCGCAAGCTGTCCATCATCGACGACCAGTATCTTCATTCGTACACCCCCGCAAGTTTACCATACATGTTCCCTGTCTCAGTTTAACACTTTGTCCTTTGATTCGCAAGTTTTTTGCACAAAAAGCCAGAAGCTCCACACTTCTTTACAAAAGGACGTTCCTTCCCCATCCGTTTCCTCATGAAGCAGCTGGCTGAAAGAGGCATCTTTCCCATTTCATTTCCGGTAGTCAAAGCAACTATACAAGATACTCTGTGCCATCCAGTCCGGTCAGTTTTGTGCTGTCGTTTGTCCACACGGGTGCAGAGCCGCTCATACGCCTGCCACATCCGGGTCGGGCGGGAGGTGCAGTTGTGTGCATCGGAAGAGACCGCGTCCACCAGCCGCCTTGATCCAGTGCTCCAGCCGCATCCGCTGCCAGAAGCCGCTGTTCAGCACAGCTGAACAGTTGATCTGGCAGCGCAGCCGGTACTGCTCATGCAGGCGGGCCAGCAGGCCGTGCTGCGCAAGGCAGGGATACCGCTCAATGTGGGCCACCAGAATGTGGTAGCCTGCACCCGTGATCTCCCGCAGCCGCTTCCAGCTCCTTTGCCGTTATGTTCGACACAAATTCCAGCAGCACCCAGCCGGTATCTCCCAAGGTCAGCAGCTGGCGCTGGACTGCCGCATATCCCGTCGCAGGGGTATACAGCAACTCAGAGCCGTGCTCCAGCTTCAGGTCGTAGCCTTTTTGTGTGCAGTATGCGCGGGCCAGCGCCAGATGCCGGTCATAGACTTCCTGCGGGAAGCGTTCCATGCCCGGCGTACTGTGCGAGGTAGCAAACAGGTGCCGCACACCGTCTGCTGCCGCTGCATCCAGCATGGCATACATTTCTTCTCTGGTCTGCGCACCATCGTCCACGCCGTAGACGAAGTGCGCATGATAATCCGTAAAGCCGCTCATTTCTTTTCCGCTTCGTGGCTTCGTTTATAATACTTCTGTAATAACCGTACTTTCATACTTGAGTAGGATTTATAGTACTTGCGGCCCATATAGTTGTCGTAGTCCACCTGATTGAGCACGGTGCCCAGAATGGGGCAGCCGGTCTGCTCGATCTGCTGCTTCACGTCCAGCAGCTCCTGACGGCTCACATCGTTGTAGTTCACTGCGATCAGGGTGCCGTCACATGCCTTGGCGATCTCCGCCGCATCGATGACCACGCCCACCGGGGGTGCGTCCACAATGACGTAATCTGCCATTCTGGCCAGCATATCCAGCAGTTCGGCAAAATGGCTGTTGGTCAGCAGCGCCAGCGGGTTGGGCACATCGCGGCCCACCGGCACCATGATCGCGTTGGGGATGTCGGTCTGGTAGATGACCTCATCCATGCCCACCATGCCGGCCAGAAATGGGAGAGGCCCTTGCCGTCGCTGCGGCCATCCTCATATTTCAGGCCGTAGTCACTGTTGACCATGCTGCGGCGCAGGTCCGCGTCCACCAGCGCCACCTTGATGCCGCGCTGTGCCAGCGTGCGCATCAGGTTCATGGACAGATAGCTCTTGCCCTCTGCAGCATGGCAGCTGGTGATCATGATCTTTTTGACACTCGCACCTGCAAAGGAGAGGTTGGTGCTCAGGGTATTAAAGGCTTCATTTCCCGCATAATCCAGAGCCGGAAATTTTGTGATCTTCAGCTGTTTCATGCTTTCCTCCCAGAGCTGCCACCCACACGGCGGCGGACATCATTGGCAAACCGCTTGGTGCGGCGCTTGAACTCGCTTTTCTCTTTCGGCTGTTCGCCAGCATCGGCCAGCGGGATCGATGCCAGCACCACCAGACCGGCGTACTTACGGATGTCCTCTGCCGTCTTGTAGGTATCGTCCAGCATGGTCCGCAGCACCACCACGGCGCTGGCCAGCACAAAGCCCACTACAAAGCCCAGCAGGATGTTCTTGGACTTGTTGGGGCTGAACGGGTTCTCCGGCACACGCGCAGAAGACATCAGGGTGGGCTCGTCCGTCTTCATCTTTTCCGAGATGTACTTTGCGCCCACATCCGCATACTCGTTTGCGATCGCTGCTGCTTCTTCCGGATCCGGGTTCGTGACCGTGATATCCAGCATACGGGTGTCGCTGGTGTTGGTGACAGACAGCATACTGGCCATATCGGTGTAGGTGTAATCCAGATCCAGGTTGCTGATGACCTTTTCGTGGACTTCCCACATTTCAAAGACCTTGATGTAATCGCTGGTCAGCTCGCTGCCGACCTGCAGGTCGGAGAAGTTCAGCACCGAATCATTGCGGCTGACCACATAAATGGTGGCCGTTGCTTGTACATCGGCGTTACCAGAAAAAAACGTATAAAGCGCCATCAGTACGGCACCCACCACAGCCGTGGCTGCAATGAGCGTCCAGTGGGCCAGCAGACCCATGAACAGTTCCAGCAGATCAATGGTGTCTTCTCCCTGTTCCGGCTGTACCGCCAAAGCTGTGCGCTCCTTCACAAAAGTATCTTGCTGCACGATTTCACTCCTTATAACCTTATAATACTGCCGCCCATGCGGCCCGGGCGTTGTGCCCTTTCCTCTGTTTTTCTGAATCCTATACGCCAAAAATGCGGCGTTCCCTTTTTCATCAGGGAGCACCGCAGAACATTTCTAGTTCTTAGCCCTCAATGGTCTTCACGGCCACCAGAACGAAGTTGGAGCCATAGAGCTTGACCTGACGGCCCTTCAGGTTCACCACGATCTTGCCATCCACGACCTTACCGGGCACAGTATAGTAGGTATAGGTCACAGTGCCGTCTGCCTTCGTCTTGGGCACAGCCACCAGAACGGTAACTTTCTCGTTGTCCTCGTAAGCAGCCTCAATGACCTTGGACTCAATGGTCAGCTTAACATTTGCAGCGTCGAGCAGGTTAGAGGTCTGCATCTCAAAGGCCTGCGTTACAGTAACATCTACAGTCGTCTTCTTTTCTTTCGAAGCGCCCGCAGCTTCTGCAGGTCTGCATCAGAAGTGATGTCCTGCAGGACTTCCTCGACCTGAGCGGTATCCTCCTTGGCAGTGACCTTCACATCGCTGACAATGCCCAGAACACCGGTGACGGTAGCAGAACCGCTGGCCTTGACCTCATCTGCCACAGTCTTGCTGGGTGTTGCTGCCAGAACAGACACACCCATGCCCACGACCATCGCAGCGGTCAGAACAGCGCTGATAACTTTCTTCATAATGAAGATCTCCTTTCACTTCAAGCCGCACCCCCAAGATGCTGCTTTCTATCGCAAATGCTTTTCAACATTTACATCATTCTTCAACAGGCTCCCAAAACAGCGTCAGAACCGCTTTCTGGATGGAAGCTTCGGTCGGATAGAACTCGGTGAATCCGTCCTCTGCCACCTTGTGTTCGCCTTCCAGTGCAATGGCAGGCTCCACAGTATCATCCTTTGCGGCCCACACCTCATTGACCAGCTGACCCTTTGCAAGGTCGGTGACCAGATAAGGCTGCAGCGCATCGTACACCTGTGCGGTGAACTGCTGATCCTGCTGCACCCTGCTTTCCAGCTGTGCGGAAAGCTGTGCAAGATACTCCTCCTGCCGCACCATGCGGGCTTCGTTGGTGCCTTCGCCAATATCCATGCGCCTGCGCACAAAGATCTCAGCCTGATCGCCATGCAGCGTCAGGGTAGCTCCCTTGGTCATGGCCGGGTCTGCTGCGGAGAAATCATCCTCCAGCGTCACGGTCACACCGCCTGCAAGGTCGTTCAGCACCGAGATGCCGTCCAGACTCATAGCCAGATAGAAATCAATGTTTTCCCCCTGCAGCAGGCGGGACACCGCATCACGGGCATAGCCGCAGCTTTCCTCCTTGCCATCGCCAAAGCCATGGGCAAGGCTGATCTGCATCTGAGTGGTGCCCACCGGATTGCCCAGCATGCCAAGCACCGTCACCTCTGCCATGGTGTCGCGGTCGATCTTGAGCTGACGGACCGTCTTGTCTTTGCTGTCTATCACAATGAGCCGCTGAAATCCGCCTGACCACCCTGATAGGAGCCTTCTGCTTCCACCTCGCTGTCGTGGTCGATGCCCATAACAAGGATGGTGGTCAGATCTGTGCGCCTGCGGTAGGTCACGCCGTCCACTTCCATGGTCTCAGCGGTCTCCTGCGGCAGCTCTGTCCGGGTCTCCGTTTCCGGCTGCGCTTTTCCAGCCAGCTTCCGCCCACAAAAAGCAGTACAGCTGCCAGCACCAGCACAGCCAGCGCAGCAGCGGCACCACGATGTTGTTTTTGTCTGTTCAAGCGGGTAGGCTTCCCTCTTTTCTTCGGAATATAGTTTTCTGCGGGAAGGTCTTTCCATTGCCACAGAAAGATATTCCTTGGTCTATTATATCGTCACAAGCGTGCAACTGTCAATGCATTTTCGTTATTTTTCGGCAGGAAATTTCGCATTTTCAGCTTTAGGGAGCCACAGATAAACACAAACCCCGGCCATGCAGAGTTCATCCGCACAGCCGGGGCCAATTGGTATTTTATTTGATATCCAGTTCAGGCGGCACATCGATCTGGTCCGAGACATACTTGCCGTTCTTTTTGCGCTGCCGCACGCACTCCGTCAGCAGATATTCGATCTGCCCGTTCACCGAGCGGAAGTCATCTTCGGCCCAGGCGGCAAGGGCATCGTAGAGCTTCGCGTTCAGGCGCAGGGGCACCTGCTTTTTTGGTTCTGCCATCAGTACAGGCTGCCGCTGTTCACGATGGGCTGGGCATCACGGTTGCCGCACAGCACCACCAGCAGGTTGGAGACCATTGCCGCCTTGCGCTCGTCGTCCAGCTCCACCACCTTGTTCTCATTCAGGCGTTCAAGGGCCATTTCCACCATGCCCACAGCACCGTCCACGATCATCTTGCGGGCATCGATGATGGCGCTTGCCTGCTGGCGCTGCAGCATCACGGCCGCAATCTCCGGCGCATAGGCCAGATAGGTGATGCGGGCTTCCACTACCTCGATGCCGGCCTCGGTACATTCTTCTGGATCTCGTCCCGGATGCGGGCGGCTACCACCTCCGAGGAGCCGCGCAGACTGCCTCATCGGCTACGCCGTCGCCGGTGGTGTCCACATTGGGAGCCACATCATAGGGGTAAATGCGCACCACATTGCGCAGAGCGCTGTCGCACTGCAGGGAGAGGTACTCCTTGTAGTTGTCCACATTGAATACGGCCTTTGCGGTATCGGTCACGCGCCAGATGACCGCAATGCCGATTTCCACCGGGTTGCCCAGACAATCGTTGATCTTCTGGCGGGAGTTGTTGAGGGTCATCATTTTGAGCGAGATCTTCTTGCTGGTCGATTCTGCGGTCTGGGGACTGCTGTTGCCTGCCTTAAGCAGGGCCGCCATGCCGGTCTCGCCGCTGTTCACATCGCCGCTCTGGCTCAGTTTGGTGCCAGCTGCCGGGTTCACCGCGGTGCAGAAGGGGTTCACCCAGTAAAACCCCTGTCCCTTCAGGGTGCCGATGTAATCGCCGAACAGGGTGAGCACCAGTGCTTCCTGGGGCTTTAACACCTTCAGGCCGCAGAGCAGGAAGATGCCCGCCACCCAGTATGCGATGGACAGGATCGTGAGCAGGATGCCCGGAAACAGGCTTTCGTCCAGCAGAATGATGCTGTAGAAAAACAGCAGGACGGTAAAAGCATAGCCCAGCAGGGTGAGCAGCAGCATAACCATGCCGTTCTTTTTGGTCTGCAGAATTTTCTCTTCCATAACAGTTCCCTCCTTCACAGGGTGCGGAAGTATTTCTTTGTGATATCAAAATCATATCACTTTATATCATTCTTGTCAAGTCCTCCGCAGGCAAAAAAGAGCCGCCGCACAAACACTGTGCAGCAGCTCCTTTTTGTTTATCTTTTTATAATGTAAGGGGCACTTGCTCTCAAGCGAAGGTCAGCACCACCTTGCCAGCGCCGCTGTTGCGGTCTGCAAGGGTATCGAATGCCTTCTGGAAGTCCTCTGCCTTGAACACATGCGTGGTGATCTCATCGACCTCTTTCAGGTGGTCAGGCAGGATCTTGACCACCTCGGGGAACTTCTGGTACTGATGACGGGTACCCAGAATGGTCAGTTCCTTTGCATTGATCTCCTTGAAGTTCACGGGGATCGGCTCCTTACCAAAGGTCATAGCCACCAGACGGCCTGCGGGAGAAAGCTGGCTGGTTGCATGTGCCAGCAGTGCGGGAATGCCTGCGGCCTCAAAGATCACGTTGACACCCTCGCCGTCGGTCAGTTTGTTGATGAACGCATCCAGATCTTCCTTCATCGGGTTGATGCTGTAATCTGCGCCAAAGTCCTTTGCCATGGCAAGGCGGCTCTCGTTCGGCTCAGACACGATCACGGTAGCGCCGCGCGATTTTGCAATGTTGGCAACGATCAGCCGATGGGGCCGCCGCCGTGCACCAGCACCACATCGCCGGGGCGCACATCGCCGCGCCAGTTTGCCTGCAGGCCAATCGTGAACGGCTCGCACAGAGCAGCCTGCTGATAAGTCATCTTGGAAGCATCGTACTCATACACCTGGCTTCGCGGCATGACCACATATTCCTGAAAAATGCCGTCCACGATGCAGCCCAGAACCTTCAGTTCACGGCAGACATTGTGGTGGCCGCAGCGGCAGGCATAGCACTTGCCGCAGTAGGTGATCGGCTCAAACACAACACTTGCGCCGGGCTTCAGGTCGGTAACACCCTCGCCCACTGCGATCACCTCACCGGAACCCTCGTGGCCAAGCACCACAGGATACTTTGCATACGGGTTGCTGCATGATAGACATGCACATCCGAACCGCAGATGCCGGCAGCGTGCACCTTGACGAGCACCTGATTCGGCTCCTTGATCTCAGGCATGGGACGCTCCACCAGCTGCATATCACCAGGGCCATTTACAACAATTGCTTTCATAATCATGTTCCCCTTTCCAAAGCTTCAGATACCCGGGCAGGACAGGAAACCGCCATCCACGGCAATGACCTGGCCTGTGATGTAGCCAGACATTTCCGGATCAGCAAAGAACCGCAGTGCACCCACCAGTTCCTTCGGGTCGCCAAGGCGGCCCATCGGGGTTCGGTGGATCACGTTCCAGTAGCGCTGGGTGTAGGAACCATCCGGGTTCACATACATGTCATGGTTCAGCGGCGTGAGGAAGTAGCCGGGTGCGACCGCATTCACACGCACCTTGCCTGCCGTGTTGGACAGGTAGTTGGACAGCCACTTGGTAAACATATCCACAGCGGCCTTGCTGCTTGCGTATGCAGGCACCATGCTCAGTGCATCGTAGGCTGCCATGGAGGTAATATTGATGATGGAGCAGCCATCGCGGCCCACCATATTCACTGCAAACACCTGACATGCCATCACAGTGCCCAGCCAGTTCACATCCATGACGCGCAGCAGCTTATCGCTGTCGATGTTGAACAGGGTACGGGACGAAGCCAGAACGCGGGCCTTTTCCGCGGCCAGATCTGCTGCCTGCGGATCCACCTTGACGACCTCTGTTGCCTTTTCGTCGCCTGCGGCATAAGCTTCCGAGGTGGTTTTTGCCAGCGGGTCCTGAATGCCTGCGCAGTTGATCAGCACTTCATAGCTGCCAAAGTGCTGCACCACAGCATCGCGGGCCTTTTCCAGCGAAGCTTTGTCCGTAACATCCACCTGGAATGCTGCGGCATCGCCGCCAGCCTGTTCGATCTCGCAGGCCACCTTCTGGCCTGCCTGAATGTTAAAATCAAGAATCGCTACCCGGTATCCGGTCTTTGCAAACTCCTTGGCAAAAATGCTGCCGAGGCCGCCTCCGGCACCGGTAATCACTACAGTACGGCTCATTGTAAGTTCCTCCAATCAATCATACAGTTATCTCAATCATACAGTTATCAGGCAAACAGGCTGGGGATCCACAGGGTGATCGGCTCACAGAAGGAGACCAGCATCAGCACAATCAGGCTGGTGATCAGGAACGGCATATTTGCCTTGAAGCTTTCCAGCTGGAAACGCCGCCGATCTGGCACCGGTGCAGATGCACATGCCAACGGGAGGCGTGGTCAGGCCGATCATCAGGTTCAGAATGGCCATCAGAGCAAAGTGGACCGGGTTCATGCCAACAGCCGTTGCCACCGGCAGCAGCACAGGGAAGGTGATCAGGATCGCCGCCAGACTTTCCATAAACATGCCCACAAAGATCAGCACGAAGTTGATCAGCAGGATAACGAGGATGCGGTTCGTGGTCATGCTCAGGATCGCGGTTGCAACCTTCTGCGGGATGCGCTCGTTGGTCAGGATGAATGCGAACACGTTTGCCAGACCAATCAGGATGATGATGGAAGAGCAGGAGCGCATATTGGTGTAAACGATGCGGGGCACATCCGAGAGCTTGATCTCTTTATAGACGAACACGCCCACAATCAGGGAGTAAACGCAGGTCACGATGGAAGCTTCGGTGGGGGTAAAGATACCGGAAAGGATGCCGCCCAGCAGGATAACGGGCATCAGCAGCGCCAGATAGCATCTTTGGTAACTTCCAAGCGCTTCTTCCAGCTGGAACGCTCGTGCTTGGGGTAGTGGCGCTTGACCGAGATAATGTAGGTGGGTACACACAGTGCCAGACCCAGCAGGACACCGGGGATGATGCCTGCCTGGAACATCTTGCCAACCGAGATGCTCACGCAGGAACCGGCAATGACCATGGGCACACTGGGCGGGATGATGGGGCCGACCACAGAGGAAGCAGCCGTAACTGCAACCGAGAAGTCGTCGTCGTAGCCGTCCTCCACCATGGCGGGGATCAGCATACCGCCTAGAGAGCACACGTCCGCAATGGCCGTACCGGAAATGCCGGCAAAGACCATGGATGCTACGATGTTCACCAGCGCAAGGCTGCCAGTAAAGTGGCCCAGGAAGGCGTTGCAGAAGTTCAGGATGCGGCGGGTGATGCCGCCGCCGTTCATCAAAGCACCAGCAGCATGAAGCCGGGGATGCACAGCAGGGTGAACGAGTCGATGCCTGCATAGAATTTCTGTGCCAGGACCGCCGCGTTCATATTGGAGGTCAGCAGATAGAACAGCGAAGAAGCACCCAGAGAGAACGCAATGGGCACGTTTAGCAGCAGCAGGACCAGAAACAGAATAAACATGCCACCGATCATTGTGCTTTGTCCCCCTTTCTGATCAGATTTACTTCATTGATCGCATCCAGCACTACGTAAATTGCAGTCAGGATAAAAATGACCAGCGGCACCACATAGAAGATGCCCAGGTTGATCTGCAGAGAGGTGGAAAGCGACTTTGTGCCAACACGGAAATAGTCCGTGCCTGCGGGATTCCAAAGAGGCACACGATTAGGATGGCCGCATCCGAAACAAGGTTCAGGATGTGACGGCCGGTGCCATGTGTTTGGGCTGCGATCACATCGATGGATGCGTACTCATGGTACTTGATGGCCATGGGGCAGGCAATCATGATCGTATACTGGAAAAACAGGCGTGTCATCTCGTCTGTCCAGGGAGCGGTAACTCCCGGAATATAGCGGGCAAGGATCTGCACCAACACGCAGACTGTGACGCACCCAAAGCCGATGGCTGCCAGATAGTGAAACAGCCTATCCAGCACGTCCAAAACTTTCTTCATTCTGGATATTCCTCCGTACTCAGGTGTGTATTTTCCAAATCAAGCCGCGCCGCCCATCAAGAACGGCGCGGCCACTATTGGAGAACGGTCAGATGAAATGTACTTTTTTAAAGGGTCTGTTTAGCTGTTGGACAGATCGCAGATTGCCTGATAGGTGGTCCACAAATCGCCCGGCTGGCTCTTCAGGAACTCCTCGATGGCGGGCATCATGGCGTTCTTGATGTCGTCGCGGTCAACGTCCTCGTTCACCTGCATACCGGTTTCCTTCAGCTTTTCGAGGTACTCGTCCTTGTGAGCGAAGTAGTACTCGTTGGTCCAATCCTGCATCTCGTTGGAGGTCTCAGTGATGATGTTCTGCTGATCCTCGGACAGGCCGTTCCAGATATCCACGCTGAGCAGGTTGAAGATGGTGGAGTACACGTGGTTGGTCTGGTTCACGTACTTCTGCACTTCGTAGAAGCTGTTATCGTAAATCATATCGTAGGGGTTTTCCTGCATTTCCACAACGCCCTGGCTCAGTGCGTTGAAGGTCTCGCTCAGTGCGATGGCGGAGGTGATGGCACCTGCGGCAGTCCACATGCTGTTGTGCAGAACATTGCCGCTCATACGCATCTTGCGGCCCTGCAGATCAGAAGCCTTGTTGATGGGCACATTGGAGGTCAGCTCACGGGGACCACGCAGCTGATACCACAGTACCTTGAAGCCTGCATCCTCGAAGTCCTGCATGATGCCCTTGCCGATGTCGCTCTCGCACATGGCTGAACGTCTTCCTCAGAGTTGTAAGCCCAGGGAGCCTCCAGCAGGGTGGCGCTGGTGCGTAGCCGTTGAAGGAGCCGCCGGACATGGTCATGGAAGTGGTGCCGACCAGCATACCGGCCAGAGAGTCCGCCTCGGAACCGGAGGTGCTGGAGGGTAGATCTCAACGGTCATGCTGCCGCCGGACTTCTCCTCGATGCGGTTCTTGAACTCGGTAGCTGCAAGGCCCCAGGGATGCTCCAGAGAAACGGTCAGGTCGAACTTGAGCACCACAGAAGCGTTGCTTGCGGTTGCTGCGGGAGCAGCAGTGGAAGCTGCGGAAGAGGTGGAAGCTGCAGTGGAGCTGCTGGAACCGCCGCATGCGGTCAGGGCTGCGGTAGCAGCTGCTGCGCCAACAACGGTCAGAAAGCTACGGCGAGAAATCTTTTTCATGGTAAATTTCCTCCTTGATTCGTGTGTTCTCGTTCTTTTTTATTTTAGGTGCCTTTCCCCGGCACAAAAATCGGTCTTATCAGAAAGTGCGGATGCGGTCGATGCAGGTTGCGTAATCATCCTGCTGGAAGAACAGTTCCTGCTTGCCGAGCACGAAGCCTTCCACATTGCAGTTATGGTACAGGTCGGCGATCACCTCGCGGGTAGCACCGCCATCCAGCATCAGGTGGTAGTTCAGGCCTTTTTCCTTGCGGTAGTTATCCAGCTCAATGAATTTCTGGCGCGTGTAAGGCATGAATTCGCGGCCTGCAAAGCCTGGGTTCACAGCCATGATCATGACGTAATCGGTGATGGGCAGCATGTCCTTCACCGTCTCAAGGCTGGTGCAGGGGTTCAGGATCAGGCCCGTCTTTTTGCCTTCCAGCTGGATCAGCTCCAGCGTAGCGGAGGGGATCAGCTCAGATTCAGGATGAATGTAGATGATATCGGCACCGGCTTCTGCGATCCTCTTGATGTAGCGGTGCGGGTTCATGACCATCATGTGGCAGTCAACCAGCTTGTGATGGCCCGCGTCGGTGATGCGGCGGATCATTTCCAGCTCACGCACCGACATGCCGAAGTTCGGTACAAAGGTGCCATCCATGATGTCCACATGGTAGATGTCCATGTCCGTTGCATCCAGCTTTTCGATCTCTTCCCGCATGTTGTCTGTGGAAAGATTGAGGATCGACGGGCAAAGGATCTTTTTTTGCAAGGTATCCATTTTGTAAAGTCCTCCATGTTTTATACTTGTTTATCCGTTCAATCTTTGCGGTTCTCGCAAATTATATACTAGTTTTCTGTGCCATCATCATAGCATATCCTCATCTCAAAAACAATACTTTTCATACAATTTTACCGATTCTACAAATTTTTATGGTTATTTTATGCACATTCTACAGTCTTTCCGTCCATTTCTCGCGTTTTAGCTCTCCATGCAATCTAGTATACATCATCGGAATCTTGTATTCTTTCTACCATTACAGCTTTTTCCACTTTTTGACCAGTATTTATCCTGAAATCTTGATATTTTATATATTGTTATTTTTTAGATTTTAAAGTATACTAGTTTCAAGAGATATCGAAACCTGCTTTAACCTTCTTTGAAAGGACATCATTTATGTCAAATTCTCTCCCTGCCGATATGCTCACTGCTACCGACCAGATCTATCTGAGCCTGTGGAACCAGATCTGCAGTCTGGATCTGCTCCCCGGCGAAAAGCTCAGCGAGGTGCGCCTTGCTGCCGAGTTTGAATGCAGCCGTGTTCCCGTGCGTGAAGCACTGCATCGCCTGGCTGCTGATGGTGCTGTGGATGTGTTCCCCAAAAGGGGAAGCTTTGTCAGCCTGATCGACCGCCAGCAGGTGGAGCAGACCCGCTACCTGCGCGAAGTTCTGGAAACCCATGTCTGTCTGGAAGCGTTCGATTCCGGCGCACTTACTGCGATCTATCCTTATCTGTGCTCCATTGTGGAACAGCAGCGGACCGCCCGCGCAATGGATGACATTGCAACCGTGTTCCGTCTGGATGAAGATTTCCACCATATCTTCTATTCGCTGGCCCACCGGGAGTTCGTGCTGGAGCATACCGGTCCGCAGAATGTACATTATCGCCGGGCACGTCTGCTCTCCATCCATCATGAGGCAAAAGAAACGATCATTGAGCAGCACACGGATATTCTGGAAGCGATCCGCGCCAACGACCGTGAGCGCCTGCAAAATGCGATCTTTACCCACCTGAACAACGTGAACGTGGTCATGCAAGGCCCCAACATGGGCGACCATGCTCTCTATTTCAATCCCCCTTATGAGGTATCCAAATGACACAAAATACAATTACACTGATCGTTCTGGCTGTCCTTGTTGTTTTTCCCTGCCGGCTTTGTACCGAAAAAAGAAAAGCGGTGATCTGACCCTGTGGGGTAAGGGACGCAACATTCTGGGGCAGCTGCCTCGGAAGAAGCTGCTTGTGCAGCGGTGTCTTCCTCTTCCCGCAACGGATCCCAGAAGGACATTCTGCAGTTCGTTTCCTCTCTGATGAAGCTGGTGCGCAAAAATCACTGGTACATCGTCATGCCCGGCCAGCTTTCGGACGGCAAGACCAAAACCAATCTTTCGCTCGTGCTCATCACGCAGCATCGTGTCATCGGCCTGAAATGTTATGGTTATGGCGGTGCCCTTACCAATAACGGAAAAGCCGCCGACTGGACACAGAAGCTGGATAAGACGACCAAGGCGATCCACTCTCCCCTGCCGGATCAGACCGCGCAGCAGGCAGCTCTTGCGTCTCTTCTGCCCCAGCTGAATGCATCTCAGGTCGAGGTCTTTTCCGTTTTTACCACACCGGGCGTGCAGCTGATCAACTGCAGCGGCCTGAACTGCTTCACTTCCGTTTCCCTGCTGGAAAAGCTGCAAAGCTCTTCCGCGGACTGCGCCGGCCCTCTTCAGCCGAAGGAGCTGGGCACTGCACTGGAAGCCATGAAGCCGGACCCGCCCGCCAAAAACAGACAATAACAACCTCCCATATGTGCGGTTGCCGTACAAGCAAAAACACCCTCACGGCTTTTCCATTTCAGCTGTAAGGGTGTTTTTGTTTTGCTTTTTATTATAACCCGTTCACGATATTTTCCGGCCGCTGTCCGCTTTGCACCTCCCGGATCGCCGCGCGATCATGCGGCAGGCTGAGCAGCGGATTTTCCGTTGTGACCGGTTCCGGCGCAATGGTGTCCAGTCCGGCTCCGGCGATCTTGCCGCTGCACAGGGCTTTGGCAAGGGCGGCGCTGGCCACAAGGTCGCCGCGGGCAGTGTTGACGATGAAAATGCACCGTCCTTCATGCCCGCCAGAAAACCTGCGTCCACCATGTTCACGGTCTGAGGTGTGACCGCCAGATGCAGGCTGAGGATATCGCTGCATTTCTGTATCGTTTCAAGAGCTGCATATTCCGCATGGTCTCGTTGACTACCAAATCTTCCAGCCACTGTTTCCGCACGGCCTTTTTATCGCAAGTCTTTTTCTTCTTGGCAGCAGCACACTTGTAATAGGTGTACATCTTCCCGGTGTGGCTGACACCGCTTTCGCCAAACATCAACGCTCCGCAGTAGCCGCAGAACAGCTTGGTGGTGAGCAGATAGTCATCCTCTGCCTTTCTACGGGCAGGGGCTTTCTTGTTTTTGGCGATCTTCTCCTGCACATCCTCAAACAGTTCCAGTGGAATGATGGGCGGGATAGCATCCGGTACGACCACATCCCGGAATTTCAGTTCCCCGATGTACCGCCGATTCTTGAGCATATGTTCAACGCTGTTATATGTAAACGCACCGCCCACCGGGTTCTTGATGCCGTTTTCATTCAACCAGTCCCGGATTTCCTTCATGGTGGAGCCTTCATTGTACTTTTTGAACGATTCCATTACAAAAGGAGAGGTGAGAGGGTCAATGTGGAACTTCCGCTCCGAATCCAGCGTGTAACCAAAGGTTCCACGGCCACCGTTGCAGCGGCCTTTCAGGATGTTCTCAGTCTGTCCACGCACGACCTTTTCGGCAAGGTCTGCCGAATAATACTCGGCATAACCTTCCAGCACAGACTCTAGAATAATGCCCTCCGGCCCCTCGGAGATGATTTCCGTTGCCGACATGAGCTTGACACCATTCTTCTTCAGCTGAGTCTTATACCGTGCGCTATCGTAGCGGTTCCGGGCAAAACGGTCGAGCTTCCAGACCAGCACGATATCAAACAGCTTTTTGTCGCTGTCCTTGATCATCTGCTGAAACTCCGGGCGGTTGTCCGTTTTTGCAGAGATGGCACGGTCGATGTAGTGCTTGACGATGGTGATGCCGTTCTTTTCGGCATAGGCGGTGCATTCACGAATCTGACCTTCAATGGATTCTTCGCGCTGACTGTCAGTAGAATAGCGGGCATAGATCACGGCGGTCATGGCAGGCACCTCCCATTTACACATCATTGAACGGTGGAGTGTTCTTTTAAAACAGTGTTTCGTATAATGTATATACCACAGTTTTTAACCGAATGCAATACTTTTTCCAAATAAAAGCCGCCCTCATTCTCAGATCGTCCAATTCTGGCTTGCCGACTGCAGATCCACCATGTGGGCATACAGTCCCTTCCGGGCGTACAGCTCTGCCGGGCTGCCCTGCTCGGCCACGATGCCACCCGACAGCACCACCACCTGATCCGCACCGGCTACGGTGCGCATCCGGTGGGCGATGATGAGGACGGTCTTGTTTTTTATGAGCCGGGATAGTGCCTCCTGAATGGCAGTTTCGTTTTCCACATCCAAGCTGGCGGTGGCCTCGTCCAGCAGGATGATTGGCGCATCCTTCAGGAAGGCGCGGGCAATGGAAATGCGCTGACGCTCACCGCCGGAAAGAGCGCAGCCATTCTCGCCGATGTTGGTGTTCCACTTGTCCGGCAGCTTCTCGGCAAATTCCTCGCAGTTTGCCAGCTTTGCTGCCGCAAGGACCTCCTCGTCGGTGGCATCTTTGCGCCCCAGACGGATGTTTTCCAGGATCGTGTTGTCAAACAGGGTCACATCCTGAAAGACGATGGAATACAGGCTCATAAGCTTTTCCGGGTCGATTCGGGAGACATCCATGCCGCCCACGGTGATGCTGCCCTTCTGGTAGTCCCAGAACCGTGCCGCCAGCCGGGAAACGGTAGTTTTTCCGCCGCCGGAGGGGCCTACCAGCGCCGTGACCTCCCCCTGCTTTGCGGTAAAGGAAACATCCTGCAGCACCGCTTCACCGGAGTTATAGGCAAAGCCCACATGGTCGAACACGATATCGCAGCCCTGATTGGTCAGCTGCTCGCTGCCAGTCTGCAGGGAAGCGTCCAGAATCTCATTCATCCGCCCCACATTGGTACGCATGGCGATGACCGCCGCCAGATTCTGCAAAGCCCCCTGCATGGGGTCGTACATCCGGGATGCCGCCATCAGGAACAGAAACAGGGTCAGTACGTCGATGCTGCCCTGCACCAGCAGCACCGAACCGGTGAGCGCCACCGACGCAATACCCAGCTTGAGCACCATGCCGGCGGAGGACACAAACAGCGCTGTTTCCAGTTCTGCCACAATAGACTGCTTTTCCACTGCCCGAATTTTGTCGGAAAGGCCGGACAGATACCGCTGCTCCGCATTGCTGGCTTTCAGGTCCCGGAGTCTCGATGTACTCCTGAATGCGTCCGCACAGGCCATTTTCGCAGCCATGGTCCTGGCCTGCACCTTATCCTGTACCCGATAGCTGCCCACCACGATGGCAGCGGATACCGGAATGACCCACAGAGCCGCCAGTGCCATCCGCCACTCAAAGGCGAACAGGCTCAGGGCAATGAGCACCGTGGAAATGAGGGAGCCGAACAGACCGGGGATGAAGTGGGAGCAGTCCTTTTCCAGTACCTCGCAGTCTGCCATGATGGTGCTGGTCAGGTCGGCAAGGTCGCGCTTGCCAAAAAAGGACAGGGGCAGCTTCCTCAGCCGCTCCGCAAGGGTCAGGCGACGGGTGCCGCTCTCTTTATAAGTGGTAAAATAGGTGCCGTTGTACTGGAACCATGTGGTCAGCAAAATCAGCACAAAGCAGCCCACGCACCCCAGCAGATAAAAGGTACTTCTCCCGCTCGTAGAACCTGCCAGCAGGTCTTTTACCAGAAGATACAGCAGCCCGGTGGGCAGCATAAATGCCATGTTCTGGAACGCACAGGCCAGAACGCCCTTTACAAGCCCCTTTGCGCCCTCCGGGGAGCTGGCTGTAGCGTGTTGAATTTTTTCGATCATTCCTTATCCCTCCTTTGCGACCTTCCACTGCACCGACGCCTGATACTCCTGCCACATCCGGCAAACAGGCCATTCTGCGCACACAGCTCGTCCTTTGTGCCGGATTCTGCGATCTGCCATCCTGCACCACATAGATGCAGTCGGCGTTGGCGACGGTGGACAGGCGGTGTGCGATCATCAGCACCGTTTTGCCCTTGGCAAGCTGGGCAAAGGCTGCCTGCACCTTTGCTTCATTGTCCGGGTCGGCAAAGGCGGTGGCCTCGTCCAGGATCAGGATGGGCACATTTTTCAGCATGGCGCGGGCAATGGCAATGCGCTGCTGCTCGCCACCGGAAAGATACACGCCCTTGGTGCCGATGACGGTATGGATACCCGCCGGAAATTTCTCCACAATATCCATGCACTGTGCAGCTTTCAGCGCTGCCAGCACCTCTGCTTCGGTGGCCTGCGGTCTGCCCAGACGGACGTTGTCCAGAATGCTGCCCTTGAGCAGGCGGCTGTTCTGGAACACAAAGGAAATGGTATCCATCAGTTCTTCCTTGGGGATCTCCCGCACATCGGCTCCGCCACCCGGACGCTGCCGCTCTGCACATCAAAGAATCGGCAGACAAGGTTTGCCAGCGTGGATTTTCCGCCGCCGGAGGGGCCTACAAAAGCCACGGTCTGACCCGGCTGAATCTCCAGCGAAACGCCCTTGATGACCTCGGTTTTTCCGTCGTAGCTGAAATGCACATCCTGCAGCGTGACAGAGGAATCCTTCGGGTGTTGCGGAACAGCCTGCACCTGCATGGGCGCCGCCTCCAGCACCGAGTCGATGCGTGCCAGCGCATCCGCCACCACCATCTTGCTCTCGCTCATGTACATCATACGGGTCAGGGTCAGGGAGATCACCGGCGTGATGATGATATAGAACAGCAGGTTCAGCAGAAACTCCGGGGTGACGCCGTGGTTCGTGAACAGCAGCCCGCCCGCGATCAAAAAGGCGAACACGCCGTTGACGGCAGCGGTATAGAACATCATGGGCAGGCGCAGGTCTTTGGTGTAGGAGATGACCCACTTTTCATACTCATCAATGGTGGTCTTGAACTTTTTGAAGGAAAATACCGATTGCCCGAAGGTCTTGACCACCGGGATACCCCGGACGTACTCCACGGCCTCATTGGACATAGCCTCCAAGCGTTGCCGTACTGCCGCATTTTTCAGCCATCCGCTTGCCGGTCATGGTCGCCATGATGAGAAATGCCAGCACCACCGGCGCAAGGCTCAGCAGACCCAATCGCCAGTCGAACGCCAGCAGCAAAACCAGCAGCCCCACCGGGTGGCGATGGCGTTGTACTGGTCTGGCAGCTGGTGGGCCAGATAGATTTCGGCGGCTCCGGTGCTCTCATGGATGATTTTACGCAGCTTGCCGCTGCCGAAGTTCTCGGCAAAGCCCAGCGGCAGTGTGGCAAGGTGTTCGGAAACCTCCAGCCGCAGATTGGTCGCCACCCGGAACGCCGACAGATGGGAGCACATCAGTGCCGCAATGTAAATGAGGTAAGCCAGCACCGCAAACAGCACTGCCATCCAGCCGTAATGGGGGATGTTCACCGCCTGCGCATAGTCCGGCGCGGCGTTCAACACATCCCGCAGGATCTTCCAGATGTACACAAAAGGCACCAGCGCCACCAGCGCACTGACCGCAGACAGCACCCACGAAGCGTAGGTGAAATATCGGTAGTTCCCGGCGTAGCCATCAGCCGGGAAAGATCGGACTGTTTTTTCACGGAAAGACCTCCTTCAAATCAGATTGCGGCAAAAATGTGCTGTGGCGTTTTTGCTCCACAGCACATTCTGCGTATTAACCTGCTAGATTTTCAGTACAGAACAGCTCAATGCAGTTGTCGATCATAGTCTGGTCGCAATCCGTAGAAATGCCGGAGGCAGCCAGTAAGCATATTCGCCTGCATCATACTGGCTCAGAGCTTCTGCATCCGAACCATAGCGAAACTCAATATGGTAAGTTTCCGCACTGGTGTCCGGCGCAAGGAAGAAGTAGGTGAACTCGCCGGAATCGGCATCATCGCTTTGAAACTCATACAGCCCACGCACAGGCTCCATGCCAATATAGTGATAGGTATGGGAGAACAGCACATTGCCGTCCTTATCGGTGCCGGAATGGTAGAAGTTTCACCATCGAAGGTCAAGGTCGCGAGGCTATTGGTAAAGCCGCAGAAGTAGGCACCGCCGCCGTTTGCATAGGCCTCGACGGCATCCTCGCCGTAAACATCACCTGTCACCATAGAGGACAGCTTCTCAAAAGCAGCTTCGGCATTGTCCTCGCCCACGAGAGCGGTACAAACATCCAGCCATGTCTGCTATATTCGTCCGCCAGAATCACCGGCCACAGTTCCTGATAGCTGCCCGTTAGGTCGTTCAGCAGCTGTGCAGCGGCAGCTTCGTTTTCATCCACAGCAGAAGAGGCGGTCTCTTCTACGGAAGAAACAGTGCTTTCTGTGGCAGAACTTGCAGAAACGGGAACAGAGCTCGCCGTGCCGCTGCTGCAGCCAACCAGAAGAGAAGCAGACAGAGCTAGCACAGCAGCTGCACTCAGAATTCTTTTCATCAAACGCATTATCAATTTCCTCCACAAAATCAGAATATCGGCGTTAGTTTCAACTAATCGCGATACTGATTTTACTGGAACCGGACTTTCTGCGCAAGAACCAAATCGACAGAATCTATCCAATCGGACGCATCTTCCGATACTCCGTAGGCGTCATGCCGGCTGCTTCCCGAAATGCAGAAGAAAACTTATTCGGATTTCGTACCCGACCCGATGGGCGATTTCAGCAACCGTGCAATCGGTTTCGAGTAGTAGTTTCTGTGCCAGCTGCAGCCGGTACTCTTTCTGATACGCATAGACCGAGCTTCCGTAAATGCCTTTGAAACAGCTTTTTAATGCCGTAGCGAAAGGCCGACCTCCTGTGCAAGCTGTTCGATTGTACGGCGAACTGTCAGTTCCTGCGTGAGAAGAGCCGCAGCCTGCTTCACACACTCCACCTGATGCTGATTGAAATACTCTGTCTGCTGCACATCTTCCCTGTTTTTCAGCCGGGTCAGAATATGCAGCAACTCCAGCACTTTCAGCCGAAGATAGCCGGTGTCCGGCACAGAATGCGCTGTGTAAAGCTCTGAAAAAATATGGGCAATGGTCGGTTCTGACCGCAGGATACAGCAGCGGTTTTCCGTGCAGATGTACCGCCGTATGACATCAAGGTCTACGCCGTACCATTCCATTTGTTTCCGCATTTCCGGCGAAATCGCATCCAGATCCAGTAGGATGGTGATGCCGTGGTAGTGCCGCAGCGGAAAGCAGGAGGACGACTTTTTGCGCGCTGCTGCACAGACGGCAAAGTCCCCTGCCGCCAGATAGCAGCAGCTATTTGCCCCAAAACTGCACTCGTAACGCCCCACGCGGCAGTGGTTGATCTCAATGACATTCCGCATTGGTGCCGTGGCTTCCTCAAAGAATGCAAGGTGCATATCGTTATAATACAGCTCTGCACCCAAAAACAGTGGACAGATGGTCATACTCCCGCTCCCCGTTCCGTTGGAGAACACGACGGTGCGGGGCATCGCCGTGGAAGCAGTTTGCTCCGGGGAAAGATCAAAAAGTGATTTATACATAGCCATTCTCTTTTCCTGAAGATTCGCTTTTTCTTACTGATTCGCAGACGCGAGCTGTCAAATTCCATTTCTCTGCAAAAATGTTTTCATCAAATCAAGATACCGTTCCGCCTGAACAATGAAGCTCACATGACCGTGCGGATCTCTGCTCCGATACGCGGCCCCAGATAGGTGGCAAACCATGCATGGTGGCCACCCATGTATGGACAGTCAGAACGATCGCAACGGTGAATATCCCGCACAGAAACTGGACGTTTTGGGTTTTTCTGTATTTTTCGTCGATGTCCGCGTTCAGTGCTTTTACCACAAAGTAATAGAGAAAGCCCCCGATCGCTCCCAGCCCAACGGTAAGCACAGGCCTCCACAGCCCATAGGAGCCGGACAGATAGTAGGCTCTGTTGAAAAGGCCGGTGTCGGTTTGCTGAAGCGGAATGCAGCCCAGCAACCAGTCCCCGGCAGCCATAAATCCGCATCCGACTGCGCCAAGAATGCACCAGCGGATGAACTATTTCGTTTCTTCTTTCTTCATTTTCTTCGCTTCCTGTGCATCTATTTTATGGTTTTCATGCAAAAATCGCAGCGGTCATTTCCGCGCCCCAGCGTTTTTGTTCGATGCCAAATGAGCTTCGGATGCAGGCCGGTATAGCTGATGTCATCACTGTCGCAAAAGCAGCGGCACAGCTCCGGGCAGCCGTATTCTGCGCAGGTGTCGTGATAGGGACACTTCATCATATCCACACGCCAGACGCCGTTGCCGGTCTGCA
>ENA-OQAS01000134-OQAS01000134.1-human-gut-metagenome-genome-assembly--contig:-NODE-134-length-37744-cov-3.075631_pt1 | contig 37744 bp, 43 predicted proteins | sample MGYA00242733_ERZ504523 | MGnify/ENA primary metagenome ERZ504523 (study PRJEB26092, sample SAMD00036239) | human gut metagenome | host: Homo sapiens | study: EMG produced TPA metagenomics assembly of...
CTCAGGAACCGAGTACCTGGCTGTTACTCCGTGGGGAGATTTTTATCCATGTCACCAGTTTGTCGGTGAGGAACAGTACCTTATGGGTAATGTAGACGAGGGAATCACAAAGCCTGAAATCGTAAAAGACTTTGGAAGATGTAACGTCTATACGAAACCGGACTGTAAAGACTGTTTTGCCAGATTCTACTGCAGCGGCGGCTGTGCGGCAAATGGTTACCATTTCGGCGGAGATATCCGGGGGAATTATAAGATCGGATGCGAACTCCAGAGGAAGCGTGTGGAGTGCGCTATCATGATAAAAGCCGCTTTGGCGGAATAAGAGAGGAAAAAGAAAATGAAGAAAAGTAGAGGAATTGCAGTGCTGCTTCTGACAGCAATTGTCACAGTATTCTTCTGCTATGTGGCTGCGGTAGGCATTGGTCCTACAGGAACAGGTTCGGCTAAGAATATCAACACCGGACTTGATCTTGCCGGCGGTGTCAGCATCACATACCAGGCTAAGGACAGCAATCCGAGCAAGGAAGACATGTCCGATACTGTTTACAAGATGCAGCAGCGTGTTTCTCAGTACAGTACTGAGGCACAGGCATATCAGGAAGGTTCCAACCGTATCACCATTGAGATTCCAGGAGTATCAGATGCAAATGCGATCCTGGAAGAACTTGGAAAGCCAGGTTCTCTGTATTTTATCGATCAGACAGATGCAGACGGAAACCAGAATTTTACAACAGGAAACAGTGAGAGTGGATATGTTCTTGCAAGAAGTATTGAGGATATCCAGAAAGCCGGATCTGTTGTACTGGAAGGTACAGACGTTGCAGACGCTGAGGGAGGTGCTTATCAGGATTCATCCACAAGCTCCCAGAAATATGCAGTCAGTCTGACTCTTACAAAGAATGGAAAAACCAAATTGCGGAAGCTACCAAGGCAAATGTTGGAAAGCAGATCGCAATCGTATATGACGATCAGGTTTTAAGCGCTCCGAATGTAAATGAGGAGATTTCCGGCGGAAAAGCTCAGATCACCGGAATGGTAAGTACAGAAGAGGCACAGAATCTTGCTTCTTACATAAGAATCGGTTCCTTAAGTCTTGAGCTTACCGAGCTTCGTTCCAGCGTAGTTGCTGCACAGCTTGGTGAAGAAGCCATCGCAACAAGTGTAAAAGCCGGAGCGATCGGTCTTGTGATCGTTATGCTGATCATGATCATCGCATACCGTATCCCAGGTCTGGTTGCATCTGTTGCACTGGTTCTTTATACAACCTTAATGCTGATCACGCTGAATGCCTTTGATATCACCCTTACGCTTCCGGGTATTGCAGGTATCATCCTGGGCATTGGTATGGCAGTGGATGCCAATGTTATCATCTACGCCAGAATCCGTGAGGAGATCGCGGCAGGCCTTTCTGTCCATGCAGCGATCAAAAGTGGATTCGGCAAAGCGTTTTCCGCTATTTTTGATGGAAACATCACAACACTGATCGCGGCTTGTGTGCTGATGTGGCTTGGCTCCGGTTCTGTTAAGGGGTTTGCCTACACGCTGGCAATGGGTATCGTGATCTCCATGTTTACAGCACTGGTTATATCCAGGCTTGTTATTAATGCGGTATACGCAATTGGTGTTCGTGACCCGAAATTCTATGGCATTGCAAGGAACGTAAGGTTGTGGATTTCGTTGGAAAGAGAAAAATCTTCTTTGCTGTTTCCATTATCCTGATCCTTTGCGGACCTGTAGGAATGCTGGTCCACAGTAATGTGATCGGTGACAAAGCCATGAATTACAGTCTGGAGTTTTCCGGCGGTACTTCTACCAATGTAACCTTCAATAAAGAGATGGATATCAAGGAGATCGATTCCGAGGTAACACCGGTTGTTGAGGCAGTGACAGGTGATAAGAATGTACAGCCGACCAAGGTGCAGGGAACCAATCAGGTAGTGATCAAAACACGTTCTCTGGATCTTAAGGAACGAGAAGCACTGAATAAGGCATTAGAGGAAAATTTTGATGTAGATACAAGTCTGATCACATCGGAGAATATTTCCGCTACTGTCAGCAATGAGATGAGAAGAGACGCTATCGTAGCGGTTATCGTAGCTGCGATCTTCATGCTTCTTTACATCTGGTTCCGTTTTAAGGATATCCGCTTTGCAAGCAGTGCAGTACTCGCACTTCTTCATGATGTCCTGGTCGTACTTGCGTTTTATGTTATTTCCAGAACATCTGTGGGAAACACATTTATTGCGTGTATGCTGACGATCGTAGGTTATTCTATCAATGCTACTATTGTCATCTTCGACCGTATCCGTGAGAATATGAGAGGCAGAAAGAAAGTTGAGGATGAGAAACTGAAAGAGATCGTAAATACCAGTGTTACAGAAACTCTGACACGAAGCATTTACACATCCCTGACAACATTTGTAATGGTTGCAATTCTTTATGTAATGGGTGTTTCCTCAATTAAAGAATTTGCAGCACCGCTGATGGTAGGTATCATTGGTGGAGCATATTCTTCTGTATGCATCACTGGTGCTCTGTGGTACACCATGAAAACATTCAGAAAAAATCGTGTTGCAGCACCGGCAGCTGCAGCAGCTTCCGCAAAGATTTCTTCCGAGAAATCTGAGAAAAAGGTAAAACAGCCATCCGGACAGCAGACAGCTCAGCAGCAGCCGAAGAAGAAAAACCGTAAAAGAGTTGCCGAGCGCCTTGCAGCGCAGGAGGCAGCAAAGCAGCAGAATGATGAGGAGAAATCTGAATAAAATTGCTGAATAACAGAAACGTTCCGTACCGGGAAAGAATATTTCCTGGCGGAGCGTTTTTTGTGTGGCATAAAAAACTTGCAGCTATGCAGGAGTATGAGTTACAATACGGTTATTGCGTTGCTTTGAAGAAAGAAAGCGGCAAAGCATCAAGGAGGAAACAATATGGAACGATGGGTTGTTGTTGCAAAACGGGCGGATTTTGCTGCAATTGGAAAAGAGTTCGGAATTGATCCGGTGATCGCCAGACTGATCCGAAACCGGGATGTACAGGACAGGGATGAAATTCGCAGATATCTTTATGGAAAGGTGGACGAACTGGCTTCTCCGCATTTGATGAAAGATGTGGATAAGGCAGTGGAGATCCTGCGGAATAAAATAAAGGAAAAAAACGCATCCGTATTATAGGCGATTATGACATTGATGGGGTAGTATCGACCTTCATTCTGATCAAAGGACTGAAGCGTGCAGGAGCTCTGGCAGATACATATATTCCGGACCGTGTGGCGGACGGATATGGAATCCATGAGCACCTGATCGAAAGAGCAGTGAATGATGGGATTGACGTAATTGTTACCTGTGATAATGGAATTGCGGCGTACAATGAAATCACTATGGCTAAAGAGAAGGGAATGACGGTGATAATAACCGATCATCATGAAATTCCCTATAAAGAAACGGAAGATGGAAGAGAACTGATCCTTCCGCCGGCTGATGCATTGTAAATCCAAAACAGCCGGACTGTAATTATCCGGAGAAAAGATTGTGCGGAGCAGTTGTTGCGTTGAAGCTGGTGACAGCTCTCTATGAGGCATGCGGGATTCCGGAAAAGAGCTGGAAGATTTTCTGGAATTAGGAGCATTGCCACGGTGGGAGACGTGATGGATCTTCAGGGTGAAAACCGCATCCTTGTAAAGGAAGGCCTGAAACGACTTTCCCACACTTCTAACAAAGGTCTCCGTGAACTGATCCGTGCCAATGGCCTGGAGGAGGGGCCGATCACTGCCTATCATGTAGGGTTTGTGCTGGGACCATGTATCAATGCCAGTGGAAGACTAGATACCGCTGCACGTTCCCTGAAACTGCTCTGTGCGGAGACGGAAGATGAAGCAGCAAAACTTGCCGGTGATCTGACTGCGCTGAATCAAAGCAGAAAAGCTCTCACAGAAGAGGGAAAGGAAGCAGCGATCCGTATTGTGGAAGAGACAGAAATCGGACAGGACAGGTTCTTGTGATCTATTTACCGGACTGTCACGAAAGTCTGGCCGGAATTATTGCAGGACGTATCCGGGAAAAGTACAATAAACCGGTCTTTGTCCTGACAAAAGGTGAAACAATGGTGAAAGGCAGCGGACGTTCCATAGAAAGCTATTCCATGTTTGAGGAACTGGTAAAATGCGGAGATCTGATGGAACAGTATGGCGGTCATCCTATGGCGGCAGGATTATCCATTAAAGAAGAAAATGTGGAAGAGTTCCGCAGACGGTTAAACGAAAACTGTACTCTGACAGAAAAGGATCTGGCTCCAAAGATCCTGATCGATGTGCCAATGCCGGTTTCCTATATAAATAAGGAACTTGTGGAAGAGATATCCCTGCTGGAGCCTTTTGGAAAGGGAAATACCAAACCGATTTTTGCACAGAAGGGACTTCGGGTTTTAAGCAGCCGTATTCTTGGCAAAAATAGGAATGTGGCAAAGCTTCAGCTGTCAGACAGTACCGGCTGTGTAGTGGAAGCAGTATATTTTGGAGAAGCAGATGAATTTGTTGATAGAATAAAAAACTGTGGAAGTATTGCGGTCACATATTATCCTGAGATCAACCGTTATCAGGGAAGAGAGACCTTACAGATCGTAATCCGAAATTATATTACAGAATAACAGGAGAAAGTATCTCTAAAATGCACATCCTGACAGCGAGTAATTGACTGTCAAACAGGAAAGGAAGCTCTGTACTGGGCAATATGCAGTCCAGGACCTGTCGTAATTCCACGAGTCTGTCGGGTTGCACATTGATTCCCTACAGAAAAAGTGCTATACTATCTAACATCTGATTGACAAATTAAACCATTGGAGGTTATTATGAAAAAAATAGAAGAATATGTAAGAAGTATCCCGGACTTTCCAGAGCCAGGATTATTTTCCGTGACGTTACCAGCGTCCTTCAGGATGCGGATGGATTACAGCTTGCCATTGATTCTATGCAGGATTGTCTGGAGGGTGAGGAGTTCGATGTGATCACAGGTCTTGAATCCAGAGGCTTTATCTTTGGTATGCCGATCGCATATAATCTTCACAAACCCTTTGTTCTGGTCCGCAAAGCAGGAAAACTTCCATGTGAGACCGTTTCCAGAACCTATGATCTGGAGTATGGAAGTGCAACTATCGAGATGCATAAGGATTCCATCAAGCCGGGACAGAAGGTTGTTATTGTGGATGACCTGATCGCTACGGGCGGAAGCGTGGAAGCAGCCATCAAGCTTGTGGAGGAGCTTGGCGGCGAGGTTGTCAAGGTGGTTTTCCTTATGGAGCTTGCAGGTCTGAAGGGACGTGAGCGTCTCAAAGGTTATAATGTGGCATCTGTGATCTGTTACGACGGAAAATGATTTTTTGTCGGTGGAAGGGGATGTGAACTGTTGTAGTCATACGGCAGTATGAAATTGTGCACAGGCAGGTGGGATTTAATGGCAGAGACAAAAAATACGGAAAAACAAAACATTGAGATACAGAAGGAAGAAGAAAAAAGAGAGTCTGTCCGGAAGGCAGATGCGGCGGTGAAATCCATGCATGATTTTACAAGCCCTGAGGTTCTTTATCAGGAGCTGATAAAAGTGTGAAGAAATATCATCCGTCTACAGATATTTCCATGATTGAAAAGGCCTATAAAGTGGCCAGTGAGGCACATAAGGATCAGAAACGTAAATCCGGTGAACCTTATATCATTCATCCTCTTTGTGTTGCGATTATCCTTGCGGATCTTGAGCTGGATAAGGAGACCATAGTGGCAGGTCTTCTTCATGATGCGGTAGAAGATACTTGGATGACGTATGAAGAAGTAGAAAAGGAATTTGGTTCTGAAGTAGCGCTTCTGGTAGATGGTGTTACCAAGCTGGGACAGCTGTCCTATTCCAAGGACAAGGTAGAGGTTCAGGCTGAGAATTTAAGAAAGATGTTCCTTGCAATGGCTAAGGATATCCGCGTTATCCTGATCAAGCTTGCGGACCGTCTTCATAATATGCGTACCCTGCAGTATATGAGACCAGAGAAACAGCAGGAGAAAGCAAGAGAAACCATGGATATCTATGCTCCCATCGCGATGCGGCTTGGTATTTCCAAGATCAAGGTGGAACTGGATGATCTTTCTCTTAAGTATCTGAAGCCGGATGTTTACTATGATCTGGTAGAAAAGGTTGCTCTTCGCAAAAGTGCCCGTGAGGAATTTGTTAATTCTATCGTGAAACAGGTAAAGCAGCATATGGAGGATGCCAATATCAGGCACAGGTGGATGGCCGCGTGAAGCATTTCTTCAGCATCTATAAGAAGATGGTCAATCAGGATAAAACCATTGATCAGATTTATGACCTGTTTGCTGTACGCATCATTGTAGATACTGTGAAGGACTGTTATGCAGCTCTTGGTGTTATCCATGAGATGTACAAGCCGATCCCCGGCAGATTTAAAGATTATATCGCAATGCCAAAGGCCAATATGTATCAGTCTCTGCATACAACGCTTATTGGTCCTAACGGACAGCCTTTCGAAATCCAGATCCGTACATTTGAAATGCATAAAACCGCAGAATACGGTATTGCAGCTCATTGGAAATATAAGGAAACTTCCGATGGTAAGAAACCTGGAAAGAGTGAGGAAGAGAAGCTGAACTGGCTGCGTCAGATCCTGGAGTGGCAGCGCGACATGTCCGATAACCGGGAGTTCATGAGTCTTCTGAAAAATGATCTGGATCTTTTTGCGGACAGTGTTTACTGTTTCACTCCCCAGGGAGATGTAAAAACACTTCCCAATGGTTCTACACCTATTGATTTTGCATACAGCGTGCACAGTGCAGTAGGAAACAAGATGGTAGGTGCCAGGGTCAATGGCAAACTTGTTCCTATTGAATATAAGATCAAAAACGGTGATCGTATTGAGATCATAACATCCCAGAATTCTCAGGGCCCCAGCCGTGACTGGCTGAAGATCGTAAAGAGCACACAGGCTAAGAATAAGATCAACCAGTGGTTTAAGAAAGAGCTGAAGGAAGATAATATCCTGAAGGGTAAGGACATGCTGAATCAGTATGCCAAGACCAAGGGCTTTAAACCAGGCATATATACCAAGCCACAGTATATGGAATCGGTAATGCATAAATATGGTTTCCGAGACTGGGATTCTGTATTGGCAGCGATCGGACATGGCGGCCTGAAAGAAGGTCAGGTGTTTAACAAGCTGGTAGAAGCCTATGAGAGGGAGCATAAGAAGAATCTTACAGATGAACAGGTCCTGGAGGCAGCTTCCGAATCACAGGAGAAGCTTCACATTGCCAAGAGTAAGAGTGGCATTGTAGTAAAAGGCATTCATGATGTGGCAGTTCGTTTTTCCAAATGCTGTAGTCCGATCCCGGGAGATGAGATCGTAGGCTTTGTAACAAGAGGAAGAGGGATCACCATTCATCGTACAGACTGTGTGAATGTGCTCAACATGCCTGAGATTGACCGGAAACGTCTCATTGAAGCAGAGTGGCAGATGCCGGACAGAGCGGATTCCGAGAAATACGAAGCGGAGATCCAGGTTTATGCAAATAACCGTACCGGACTTCTGGTGGATATTTCCAAGATTTTTACAGAGAGGAAGATCGATCTTCGTTCCATTAACAGCCGTACCAACAAGCAGGAACGCGCCACGATTTCCATGTCCTTTAATGTATGCAGCAAACAGGAACTGAATTCTCTGATCGAAAAGATCCGTCAGGTTGAAAGTGTTCTTGATGTAGAGCGAACAACGGGCTGACCCGATAAACGGAGGAATTTTTATGAGTAAACTTGAAATGCAGCAGTGTGTGCTGGGCCAGGTGTTTACCAACTGCTATTTCCTGAAAAATAAAGAGACCGGAGAACTGCTGATCGTAGACCCGGGAGACTATGCAGAAAAAGTTTTTCAGAAGTATCTCTTATGCAGGGAAAACCGGTGGGGATCCTTCTGACACATGGTCATTTTGATCACATCATGGCTGTAAAGGAAGTGAAGGAAAAATATCAGATCCCGGTTTATGCATGCATGCAGGAAGAAGTGATGCTGGCAGAGCCCACGATAAATATGACTGCTGTTTATGGAAGTGCCTGTTCAATTAAGCCGGATGTTCTTCTGGATGACGGGCAGATTTTCGAAGCGGCCGGATTTTCCATCCAGATGTTCCACACACCGGGACATACCAAAGGAAGCTGCTGCTATTATATCAAAGACGAGGTGTGCTTTTCAGCGGAGATACATTGTTTTGCGGCTCTGTGGGAAGAACCGATTTTCCTGGCGGAAGTTCTGCTGAGATCGTAAGAAGCCTTCACAAGCTTGTGGATACTTTGCCAGAGGATACAGAAGTATTTCCGGGGCATGACGCATCCACAACCATTGGTTATGAAAAGAGGTATAATCCATTTGTATAAGATTGGCATTTTGTTTCAGAACAGAGATTTTGAGCATGATGTGTATGAACTGATCAAAGCGTTTTATCCCGGAAATGAGATCGTTTCTCTTTATGAAGAGGATGATGCGGATTATGATATCCGCTTCCGGGTCTCACGTGATGAAGAAGGTTATACCATCAGTTACAACAACGGAATAGAGAAAAAAACAGCTCATGGGGCTGTGATAGAAGGGCAATCCAGTGGAGAAGCTTCGGATGCCTTATTTCTTGCAATGATGCCCATGATATCCGCAGAAAAAATAAAGACGCGATCAAATACGCCCTGTATCAGATGCTTTCCAAAGCTACAGGAAAGACACTTCCCTGGGGAATCTTACAGGCATCCGTCCTGTGAAAATGGCTATGGGAATGCTGGAGTCCGGAATGAAAAATACGGAGATCGCCAGATATATGAGAAATCAGTATCTGGTAAGTCCGGAGAAAACAGCTCTTGCAGTTACCATCGCAAATCGTGAGCGGGATATCCTGAAAAACATTGATTATGAAAACGGTTACAGCCTTTATGTTGGCATTCCTTTCTGTCCGAGTATCTGTCTGTACTGTTCATTCAGTTCCTATCCGCTGGAGAGATGGCGTAAATATGTGGAGGCGTATCTGGATGCGCTGGTAAAGGAAATCCGGGCTGTTTCCGGGATGATGAAAAACCGGAAGCTGGATACGGTCTATATCGGTGGGGGAACACCTACCACACTGGAGCCGGATCAGCTTCGGAGACTTCTTGGCGCGATCACGGAATATTTTCCCTGTGAGGAGCTGGAAGAATTTACGGTTGAGGCAGGAAGACCGGACAGTATAACCTTGGAAAAGCTTCAGGCGATCCGGGAGTTTCCGGTTACCAGGATTTCTGTAAATCCACAGACCATGAATCAGGAAACCCTGGATATCATTGGCAGACGTCATACAGTAGAACAGACAAAGAATGCGTTTCATCTGGCAAGAAAAGCCGGATTCGACAATATCAATATGGATCTGATCGTGGGTCTTCCCGGCGAAGATATCACAAAAGTGCAGCATACACTGGACGAGGTAAAAGCTCTCGGGCCGGACAGCCTGACCGTACATTCTCTTGCTGTGAAGCGTGCGGCAAGACTGAATATTTTCCGTGCTAAATACCAGGAGATGACCTTTGAAAACAATCAGGAGATCATGGATCTGACTATGAAAACGGCCTACGAGATGGGAATGGGTCCTTATTATCTGTACAGACAGAAGAATATGAAGGGGAATTTTGAGAACGTCGGGTATTCTGAGGTTGACAAAGCAGGGATTTACAATATACTGATTATGGAGGAAAAGCAGCCGATCATCGCACTGGGTGCAGGTGGTTCCTCCAAGCTTGTGTTTGATCACGGACAGCGCATTGAGCGTGTGGAGAATGTGAAGGATGTTGTCAATTATATCACACGTATCGATGAAATGATCGAGAGAAAACGCGAGGGCATTGCAAAATGGCTGTAGACGGAAAGGAGAGACGGATCCTTGAAAAGCGTACAGAAGATAAGTGAAACTACGCAGGACCGGATCCTGGAAATGGATCTTTCCGCAGAGCTGAAACATGGGGTTGTTGTCAGTAACCTTGCCTATGATGTGGCAAAGGAGCTTGGTCTTGGCGAGAAAGAATGTTATCAGCTGGCTATTGCCGGAATGCTCCATGATATAGGCAAGCTGAAACTGGAAGGATACATTAATGGCCAAGAGCAGAATCCGATGGTCATTGAAGAACTGAAATATGTTCGCATGCACTCCACATTAGGTTACGAGATCCTGAAAGACCAGGGATATTCCGATTATGTTCTGGAAAGTATTCTTTATCATCATGAGAATTTTGACGGCAGCGGTTATCCCAGCAACAGAAGCGGAAAGGATATCCCTATGGGTGCAAGGATCCTGAGAGTATGTGATGTATATGCGGCTTTGAGTATGGACAGACCATATCGGAAAGCTCTGGAAAATGATGAAGTTTTAAGACTGATGATCGATGAGATTAAAAACTTTGACATGCAGGTGTTTCTTGCATTTCAGAGGGTGATTCATAAAGGAGGAAACTATGGCATTAAAAAAGAAACCGGTTACAGGAATGAAGGACATTTTACCGAAGGAAATGGCAATCCGTAACTATGTGATGAATATGATCAGAGAGACGTACGGAACCTTTGGTTTTCCGCAATTGAAACTCCCTGTGTAGAACATATTGAGAATCTCTGCAGCAAGCAGGGCGGTGAAAATGAAAAACTGATCTTCAAGATCATGAAGAGAGGCGAGAAACTGAAACTGGATACTGCAAAAACAGAGAATGATCTGACAGATTCCGGACTTCGCTATGACCTGACCGTACCGCTTTCCAGATATTATTCCAATAATGCAAACGAGCTTCCGGCTCCGTTTAAGGCACTTCAGATGGGAAATGTATGGAGAGCTGACCGTCCGCAGAGAGGTCGTTTCCGTCAGTTTATGCAGTGTGATATCGATATCCTGGGTGAGCCGACCTATCTTGCTGAGATCGAGCTTGTACTTGCAACTACAACACTTCTTGGAAAACTGGATTTCCATAACTTTACGATCCGTATCAATGACAGAAGGATCCTGAAGGCAATGGCTCAGTACAGTGGATTCCCGGCAGAGAGCTTTGATACTGTCTTTATTATTCTTGACAAGATGGATAAGATCGGCATCGAGGGAGTTGCAGAGGAGCTTGAGAAAGAGGGCTTTGCGAAAGAGAGCATTGACACTTATCTTGGACTTTTCCGTGAGATCACCAACGATGTTGAGGGTGTCCGTTATATTAAAGAAAAACTTTCTGATGTTCTGGAAGCAGGTATTGCAGAGGATCTTGAAACGATCATCAATACTGTAGAATCTGTAAAAACAGCAGACTTCAAAATGTCCTTTGACCCTACACTGGTACGTGGAATGTCCTATTACACAGGTCCGATCTTTGAGATTTCCATGGATGAGTTCGGCGGAAGCTCGGTGGAGGCGGACGTTACGATGAGATGATCGGTAAATTTACAGGAAATAATATCTGTGCTTGTGGTTTCTCCATTGGATTTGAGAGAATTGTTATGCTGCTTCTTGAGAGAGGCTATGAGATTCCAACCAAGAATGGCAAGAAAGCATATCTGATCGAGAAGAACATGCCGGCAGACAAGCTTCTGAATATCCTGAAACAGGCAACTGAGGAAAGAAGTGCAGGTACACAGATCAATATCTCTATCATGAAAAAGAACAAAAAATTCCAGAAAGACCAGCTGGCAGCAGATGGTTATACAGAGTATGTAGAATTTTTCAACAGAGACTGAAACTGCCCGTCTGAAAACGGAGATAGCAGAGTAAATTAAAATGACTATGAAAAAAATAGTCAGAGGAGGATAAAGAGATGGCTGAAAGCATGCAGGGACTGCACAGAACTTGCCGATGTGCAGAAGTGACCACAGAGATGGTCGGAAAAGAAGTAACATTAATGGGATGGGTGGCAAAAGCCAGAAATAAAGGAGGTCTTGTATTTGTGGATCTTCGTGACCGTTCCGGGATCATGCAGCTGATTTTGAGAATGGCAGCATTGACGAGGAAGGCTTTACAAAAGCAGGTAAACTGCGTAGTGAGTTTGTTATTGCTGTAACCGGTACCGTAGAGAAACGTGGAGGAGCAGTAAACGAGAATCTTGCAACTGGCGAGATCGAGCTTCGTGTAAATCCCTCCGTGTTCTTGCTGAGGCAGATGTTCCTCCATTCCCGATCGAGGAGAATAGCAAGACAAAAGATGAGATCCGACTTAAATATCGTTATCTTGATTTAAGAAGACCAGATCTTCAGAGAAATATCATGATGAAGAGCAAGGTTGCCCAGCTTACAAGACAGTTCTTTACAGAAGAGGGATTCCTTGAGATTGAGACACCGATGCTTGGAAAGAGTACTCCTGAGGGAGCCAGAGACTATCTGGTACCATCACGTGTTCATCCGGGAAGCTTCTATGGCCTTCCACAGTCTCCGCAGCTGTACAAACAGCTTCTGATGTGCTCCGGATTTGATCGTTATATCCAGATAGCAAGATGCTTCCGTGATGAGGATCTTCGTGCTGACCGTCAGCCGGAGTTCACACAGATCGATATGGAGCTTTCCTTTGTTGATGTAGACGATGTTATCGATGTTAACGAGAGATATCTTGCATTCCTGTTCAAAGAAGTTCTGGATATCGATGTAAAACTCCCAATCCAGAGAATTACCTGGCAGGAAGCTATGGATCGTTTTGGTTCCGACAAGCCGGATATGCGTTTCGGTATGGAACTTCATGATGTCAGTGATATCGTAAAAGACTGCGGATTTGGTGTGTTCACAGGTGCGCTTGAGAACGGCGGAAGTGTTCGTGGTATCAATGCAGAAGGTCAGGGCGCAATGCCGAGAAAGAAGATCGATAAGCTTGTTGAGTTCGTAAAAGGTTATGGTGCAAAAGGTCTTGCATACATTTCCATTGCAGAGGACGGAACCAGAAAATCTTCTTTCGCCAAGTTTATGACAGATGAAGAGATGGATACTCTTGTAAAAGCTATGGACGGCAAGCCGGGAGATCTTCTTCTTTTGCAGCAGATAAGACAAAATTGGTATACGATGTACTGGGAGCACTCCGTCTTGAGCTTGCAAAACAGATGGATCTTTTAGATAAAAATGAGTATCGTTTCGTATGGGTAACAGAGTTCCCGCTTCTTGAGTGGAGCGAGGAGGAGAACCGTTTTACAGCAATGCACCATCGTTCACCATGCTTATGGAGGAGGATCTTCCGCTTCTTGACACAGATCCGGGAAAGGTTCGTGCAAAAGCATACGACATCGTTCTTAACGGAAATGAGATTGGCGGTGGCAGCGTGCGTATCCATCAGGATGATATTCAGGAAAGAATGTTTGAGGCACTTGGCTTCACAAAAGAAGCTGCACATGAGCAGTTCGGATTCCTTCTGGATGCCTTCAAATATGGAGTTCCGCCACACGCAGGACTTGCATATGGCCTTGACAGACTTGTTATGCTTATGGCAAAGGCAGATACGATCCGTGATGTTATTGCATTCCCGAAGGTTAAGGATGCCTCCTGTCTGATGACTCAGTCTCCTAGCCAGGTAAGTGAGGCACAGCTTCATGAGCTGGGACTTGACCTTGAGCCGCAGAAAGAAGAGGAAGAATAAAAAATCATGCAGCCGACAATCTATACATTTCTGATCGTTTGCCCACTTGTATTTCTTGCCGGATTTGTAGATGCTGTAGCAGGCGGGGGAGGACTGATCTCCCTGCCTGCTTATCTTTTGGCCGGAGTTCCTGTACATAATGCTGTTGCCACCAACAAGCTGTCATCAGCAACAGGAACATTGATCTCAACTGTCCGTCTGTGCAAAAATAAATTTGTGGACTGGATCCTGGTGCTTCCATGTATTCCAATGGCACTCCTGGGATCTTCCATAGGAGCTCACCTTGCTCTTATAGCCAGTGATAAGCTCCTGCGTTATATGCTGATCCCTGTTCTTCCGGTGGTTGCTTTTTATGTGCTGCGCAAGAAAAATATGGATGAGAAGGGTGGCGAGATCGCCAGAAAAAAACAGATCCTGCTCTGTGCCGTATGCTCTCTTGCTGTAGGATGCTACGATGGATTTTATGGACCAGGAACAGGAACTTTTCTCCTGCTTTTGTTTACAGGATTGGGAAAAATGAGTGTGGCAAAAGCATCCGGTACCATGAAGGTTACCAACCTCTCTTCTAATGTAGCGGCTCTTGTTGTATTTCTGCTCAGCGGAAAGATTGTGATCATGCTTGGAATTGCAGCGTCAGTGTTCTCGATCGCAGGACATTATACCGGTGCAGGTATGGTTATGAAAAACGGAAGCCGGATCATACGGCCTATTATTCTTATAGTCCTTGCATTGCTTTTTATAAAGATCATATCCGGAATATAAAAAAGAAGAATATAAAAAACCCGTGAAGATCACGCTTTCCTGTCAGAGAAAGCAGATATTCACGGGTTTTCTAGCTTTTATTCTTTATTCGTTATCTTCGGTAGAATCTTCAGGAACCGGTGAAGCGGTAAGAGTTCCGAAGATGGCATTGCCCAGTTCGGTACCTGCATTCTCAAGCTTCCAGGATGCACCATCGTTTGTGAGATGGAAGGTAGCAGTGGCAGTTATGGTTGCCTGATTATTCCTGATACTGTCCAGAAGCAGTTCATGTGATTTGTTGTAACGCTTCTGGGAACCGTCGATTACTGCATCAGCAGAAGCCAGATAAGTATTCAATTCTTTTTCGTACTGTGTAAGAATGGAATTACTGTCAAATGTGGTAAGCTCTGCGTCCACCTCAGCAAGATATCCGGAAACAGAGGTGCTTGATATTTTGTAGTTAAAACAGGAGTGAAACTGTTCCATAAGGGCAGAGGCAATGGCGTTTTTTGCCGAATCTGAAGTGTTCAGAATGGAATCCAGCCCTAAATAATTAGCCATCTGCTTTACATCCATTTCCTGAAGCGTTTTCAGATAGACGGTAAGCGTTTCGGCAGGCGGCACAAGATCAGGATCGGACAGATAGGTGATAAGGCCACCGACCAGATCATTTTCGAGAGAGGAACTGTGCGTAATCTCCCAGTCAGGTTCTGAAGAAGATCCAAGATTGTTTAGTTGGATGGAAGTATTGCGTTCTGCAGAACTGTACGTGTTATTCTTGAGAAGCTTGTACAGGAGCAGATAACGCTGCTCCAGGGAATTTCCGTTATCATTTTCTTTACCGGAGGCGGTTTCCAGTATTTCTTCCTGAAGGCTTGCAGAAACAAAATCACTGGCAAGAGCCTCAGCATCCAGAGTAGTAAGCTTAAGCTGCGCAGAAGCATTTTTTTCGTCGCTATCAACGGATATACCTAGGATTTTGTAATCGAAATTCTGAAAGAAGAGAGAAAATACTTCTTTTATGTCAGCAGAAAGCTTTGTGCTGTCATCAGAATCCGGAAACAGTTCCTGATAGGATATGTACTGCATGGTTGTTTCAGAGTCCAGATTTTTAAGAAGATCCAGATCTTTTTTGATCGCCTTCTCCGCATGAGCTTTGGCCGACTGGGAGCAGCTACATAAAAAAACTGAGAGAAGAATGATCATCAAGAAAGCCAGCAGATGTTTCACTGTCTTCATATTGTTCTTTCCTTTCAAAAAAGTTATATTACAACATTTTAGCAGATAAAGTACCGAAAGTCAAAATATCGCAAAAATGGAGAAAAAGGAGACTTTTTTATGAAAAATCTGTGAAATCTGCATCGTTTTCTTCAGGGACTTTTCTTTTTAGAGTGAATCTGCTATGATGTTTGAAGCAACAGATAGTTTCAGTACGATGCTGAGAAAAGGGGACAGATATGAAAAAACGTATTTTGATCGCACTTGGGGTCCTTGTACTTGCAGCCGGTATCGGAGCCGGTGGATGGTATTATTATACACATCATGCAGGGTCCGCAGGAGGCAGCGATATTGTATATGTAACAAAGATAAGCAAGCTTTCGGAAATGGATTCCGGAGTGGAAAACCGATATGCAGGTGTTGTGGAACCGCAGGAAACGGTTCAGGTAAAGATCGAAAGCGGCCGAAAGGTAAAAGAAGTTCAGGTAAAGACCGGTCAGGAAGTCAAGAAAGGGCAGCTTCTTTTTCAGTATGATCTTGGAAGTATCCAGCAAAGTCTTCAGGAAGCACAGCTGGCCTTGGACCGCCTGAAAAACGAACAGTTAAGTATATCTGATCAGATCACTACACTGGAAGCTGAGAAAAAGAAAGCTACAGCAGATAATCAGCTTTCCTATACAATAGAGATCGAAACACAGAAAATGAATCTCAAGAAGAATGAATATGATCAGAAAAGCAAACAGGCAGAGATCGATAAGCTTTCCCAGGCAACGCAGAATACCGAGGTGCGCAGTGAGATCGATGGAGTGATCCAGAAGATCGATACCTCCAAGATGGGCGGTGATGATTCTGAGGGCGTGAGGATACGCTGACAGAAGGCACGACGGATTCCACAGATTCCAGTTCCGGAAACAGCTCCGGCAATGCATTTATCACGATCCTGAGTACAGGTGCTTATCGTGTAAAGGGAACGGTAAATGAAATAAACCGTGATTCGATCATAGAGGGAACTCCTGTGATCATTCGTTCCAGGGTGGATTCTTCAAAAACCTGGAAGGGCACCATGGGCTCTGTTGACATGGATAATTCTACCAGCAACAGCAGTTCGGATATGGCAATGTTCGGAATGTCCAGTGCCAGTGATGATCAGACATCATCCAGTACCTATCCGTTTTATGTGAATCTGGATTCATCTGAGGGTCTGATGCTGGGGCAGCATGTGTATATTGAACCGGACGAAGGACAGGATGAGAAGAAGTCCGGTATCTGGCTGAACGATTATTTTATCGTGGATGCGGATACAGACAGCCATATGTCTGGATCGCAAACGGTCAGAACAAGCTGGAGAAGAGAGATGTCATATTAGGACAGTATGATGAAGATCTTGGGGAATATGAGATCGCAGACGGACTTTCTGAAAAAGATAAGATCGCATTTCCGACAGATGAGCTGAAAGAAGGTATGTCTGTCACAGAAGGTACTGCAGATCAGACTACAGCGGCGATGTGGATGATTCCGAGGATGATGAAAGTATTGATGATTCTGCGTACACGGAAAGTGATGGCTCAGAGCCTGAAATGATCGAAGATGGAGCTGTAGACAGTGATATGATGGATGCGACAGACGATATTTCTTCGGGAGATGACCTTGTTCCGATGGAAGGAGCGCCGACAGAATGATTTTGGATTTAAAAGGAATATATAAGGATTATCAACAGGGGAAAATGACGGTACCTGTATTGAAAGATGTAGATTTTTCCATGGAGGAGGGAGAATATGTGGCGATCATGGGACCTTCCGGTTCCGGAAAGACTACACTGATGAATATTATCGGATGCCTGGACAAACCTACCAAGGGAACTTTCTCCTGAATGGAGAAGATATTGCCAAATGTACAGAGAATGAGATGTCAGATATCCGTTTGAAAACGATCGGATTTGTATTTCAGAGCTTTCATCTCCTTCCAAGGCAGAGCGCGCTGACAAATGTGGAACTGCCGCTGAATTATGCAAGGGTTCCCAAAAAGGAGCGCCGGGAACGTGCACGAAAAGCTCTGGAGCGTGTAGGCCTTGCCGACAGGGTGGATTTTAAGCCCAACCAGCTTTCCGGAGGCAGATGCAGAGAGTGGCTATTGCAAGAGCGATCGTAAACAATCCCAAGCTTTTGCTGGCAGATGAGCCTACAGGGGCACTGGATACGAAATCGGGAGCACAGGTTATGGAACTGTTTCAGAAGCTGAACGATGAGGGAGTTTCTGTGCTGATGATCACACATGACCCGGAGATTGCGGCACATGCCAAACGGGTTGTTATGATCCGTGACGGTGAGCTGCAGGAAAAGAGGTGATAGAATGAAAGTGGTGAAGAGAGTGATCGTTGGTGTACTGGTTGCGGCATTGGCAGCCGGAGGAATCTACACAGGGCTTATGCATGTGAAAGAATCCAAGGTAACAGAGGTGCCGGTAACCAGCGTCAGCAATCTTCAGACGGACTGGTATTCGGAGACAACACTGGATGGAACCATCACCACGAATGTTTCTCAGAATATAAATATGGATAAAGATATGATCATCGAGAAAATATATGTATCCCAGGGTGATGATGTAAAAAAAGGCGATAATCTGATCTCCTTTGATATGACACTTGTAGAGATGGAGCTGAATATTGCAAAGCTGAAACAGCAGAAGCAGGAGCAGGATCTGACCAAAGCACAGAACCGTCTGACAAGTCTTCAGAATGGAGGTCCCATCGAAGACAGTACAGACAGTACTGATGATACGGACCTGAATCTTACAGGTGGTGATACAGGAGGTGACGGCGAAATGACAAATACCGATACACCTTCCGGAAGTGACGGAGACGAGGATATGCAGTCAACTACCGGTTCCGCGGCTACTGCAGATGGCAGCTATCTTGCAGCGGCTTCCTCTAGGCCATTACTTCTCAGTGCCTTTACAGATACAGAAGGAGATCTTGAAGATTCTGCAAAGGAAGTTACCGAAGAAATGCCGTCCGGAGAAACGACGGACAGTGAAACAGAGCAGATGACCGGAGATGACACAGCGGATATGGAAGAGGATACAACTGCATCCGATGAGGATCTAATCATGGATCCGACCTACCAGGATCCTACTGCCAATGATATTACAGACGGAGAGACTACGGACTGGGGTTCCGGAGAAGATGACACCCCAACGGTATCTCCGACACCGACTCCCACATTGGGACCCAATGAGCTTCCTGATCCCAATAGAACAGAACCGGAAATTCCGGGGATCACAGATGGTGAACCGGAATTTTATCAGAAGCTGGATTATACTTCTCAGCCGTTTACAGGAACCGGTACGGAAGAAGATCCCTATGTTTTTCTTGTAAGCAGTGCCAAAGGCAAAGTTACGGTGATGGGATCCTTCTTTAACAGAATGGCGGGATACAGTGAGGATGGAACCAAGTGGTCCAGAAAGGCGGCAGCTGGTTCCAGCTGGAGTTTCATGAGAATGATACCATTGCTGATTTTCAGGACAGAACACTTTCCTGTACAGGATATTATCTGATCGATGGAAGTCTTCTTGAAAATCCGGTATATATGTATGCGGAAACAGAATTTACACTGGACGAGGCTTCCAAATATGACAAAAATGATGATGAGATACCGGATGACAGCGGTGATGGAGATGACGGTACTGATGGCACAACCATGTCAAGAGAGGATGCGATCAAGATCCAGAAAAACAAGATCGCAAGTTTGAAACTGGATATTGAGGAAAATAATCTGAAAATCACTAAGCTGGAGAACAAAATAAAAAACAAGCTGATAACAAGCAAACTGGATGGAACGGTTGCTTACATCGGAGATGAAGTCACAGGTTCTTATAATGGAGATGCTTTTCTGAAAGTAAAAAGCAAAGATGGTTTTTATGTTACCGGAACGGTCAGCGAACTGATGCTGGATCAGATGAAGGAGGGAACACTTCTTCAGTGTACCAGTTATAATTCCGGCAGCTTTGAGGCGAAGGTACTGAATGTATCCGATTACCCGGTGGATTCTTCAAATGCTTATTATGGTGGAGATTCTAATCCCAATGTATCGTATTACACCTTTAATGCAGAGATCACAGATCGTTCATTGCAGTTTACCGACCAGGATTATGTGACGGTATCTCTGAAGTCAAATAAACTTGCCGAAGGCAGTATGGTTGTGATGAAGGCATTTATCCGTACGGAAAATGGAACCAGCTATGTATACAAAGACGTGAAGGGAACACTGAAAAAGCAGCAGATCACAGTGGGAAGCATTGTGAACAGCGGATATTATGCAGTTGTAACTTCAGGTCTGAAATCCGATGATCTTCTTGCTTTCCCATATGGTGATGCCGTGAAGGAGGGAGCCAAGACAAAAGAAGTAACTTTGGATGATATGTACAATGAATAAATAACAGGAAGGAGAAATTTCATGTTTGAAAATATACGCCTGGCTTTTCAGGGAATATGGTCACATAAGATGAGATCCTTTCTGACCATGCTGGGTATTATTATTGGTATTGCATCTATTATTGCAATTGTATCTACGATCAAAGGTACCAGTGAGCAGATCAAGGAAGATCTGATCGGGTCCGGAAACAATACCGTACAGGTTATGCTCTATGACGGAGACAGTACATACGATATGGATTATGGTTCTTACGGAAGCTCGGCCACACCGCCGGTTATTTCTGATTCCCAGAAAACGGCGATCGGAGACTTGGATCATGTGATCAGTTCTACATTTTATTACAGCAGCCAGTCTGCCAGTGTTTATTATAAAAACACAAGCTTTCAGGGCGGAACCGTGTACGGGATCGACAGCAATTATCTGAAAACGATGGGATACCTGGTCCAGTCCGGGCGGGGATTTGTACAAAAAGATTATGACAGCTACCGAAAGGTTGCTCTTGTGGATTCCAATGCTGCACAGAATATTTTCGGAAGTGAGAGCCCTGTAGGGAAAACCATTGAGGTGGGATCAGAACCGTATATTATTGTAGGTGTGATCACTCAGAGTGAGGACAGCATGCCGAAGATCAATACGATTTCTGAGTACGAGGAATATTCGCAGACGATCATGGGAAGCGTGATGATCCCAGATACTACCTGGCCTGTTGCATTTAAATTTGATCAGCCGCAAAATGTGACAGTCCGTGCAGACAGCACAGATAATATGAGTTCTGTAGGAAAAGCAGCAGAGGATATTCTGAATACAGGAATCCAGAATGAAAAAACAAATCGAATTTTAAATATAAAGCGGAAGACATTATGGAAAAGGTCAAGAATCTCCAGAAGCTCAGCGAAAGTACCAATCAGCAGCTGATCTGGATCGCAAGTATCTCCCTGCTTGTTGGTGGTATCGGTGTTATGAATATCATGCTTGTATCTGTCACAGAACGTACCAGCGAGATCGGACTGAAAAAAGCTATCGGAGCAAGAAAAAAGTGATCCTGGGACAGTTTCTGACGGAAGCTTCGGTGCTGACCAGTATCGGAGGAATCATTGGTGTGGTCCTTGGGATCATCCTGTCAAAAATGGTGTCTCAGGTGTCAGGAGCACCAACAGCCATCAGCGTTCCGGCAATTATCGGTTCGGTGGTATTTTCCATGCTGATCGGTCTGATCTTCGGACTTCTCCCATCTGTAAAGGCAGCTAATCTTAATCCGATTGATGCCCTTCGAAGTGAATAAAAAGATATACATACATATAGCATCTGCAATTGCCGGAAGGATTCCGGCGGCAGATGCTTATTTTTATATCTGAAAGTATTGTTCAGGTTTTATGAAGCTCTGCGGTCTTTATTTTGTCACTTTTGCTGTATATATGACAAAAAAAGAAAGTATAAATAGAGTTTTTACAGGTTTTTTAGAGATCATAAAAAAATCGTGGCAGAATCTTTGGATAGTATGATATAATACATCATAAGTGGGCAAATATAAAAACAGAAGGAGATAATTTCATGAAGGTTTTGGAAGGTAAATCTGTATTTTCCGGTATTGCGATCGGTAAGATCTCAATCCTCCAGAAAGTTGACGCCAGTGTTAAACGTGTTCACGTGGAGGATCCGGAAGAAGAGGTAAAGCGTGTGGAGGCAGCCAGAGAGCAGGCTGTGGCACAGCTTCAGAAGCTTTATGACAAGGCTCTTCAGGAAGTTGGAGAGTCCGGAGCGGCAATCTTTGAGGTTCATCAGATGATGCTGGATGATGATGACTATCTGGATTCCATCCACAACATTATCCGTACAGAGTCTGTAAATGCAGAATATGCGGTTGCAACAACTGGTGATAACTTCTCATCAATGTTCGCACAGATGGACGACGATTATATGAAAGCAAGAGCAGCTGATGTGAAGGATATCTCAGACCGTCTGGTACGTGTGCTTTCCGGCCATGGAGATGGAGAGCTTGAAGCATCCGAGCCGGTGATCGTGGTTGCAGAGGATCTTGCACCAAGTGAGACTGTACAGATGGATAAGAGCAAGGTTCTTGCTTTTGTCACAAGAAAAGGTTCTTCTAACTCACATACTGCGATTCTTGCGAGAACCATGAATATTCCGGCGTTGATCAATATTGAATACGATGAGTCCATGGACGGTAAGATGGCAGTCGTAGACGGAAAGAGCGGAAATCTGATCGTTGAGCCGGATGCAGAGACCCTTAAAAATATGAGGATATGCGTGCCGATGAACTTGCACAGCGTGCAATGCTCAAAGAGCTGAAAGGTAAAGAAACTGTTACCAAGAGCGGTCGTAAGCTCCACCTTTATGCCAACATCGGAAGTACAGGTGATGTTGCGAATGTACTTGCCAATGATGCGGAAGGCATCGGACTTTTCCGAAGTGAGTTTGTATACCTGGAAAAAGAAGACTATCCTACAGAGGAAGAGCAGTTCCAGGTTTACAAGACCGTAGCTCAGAATATGGCCGGCAAAAAGTTATCATTCGTACTCTGGATATTGGAGCGGACAAGCAGATCGATTATTTCAATATGGCGCATGAGGAGAACCCTGCAATGGGATATCGTGCGATCCGTATCTGTCTGGACCGTCCGGAAGTATTTAAGACACAGCTGCGAGCACTTTCCGTGCAAGCATGTTCGAAATATTTCCATCATGTATCCGATGATCATCTCTGTAACAGAGGTGAAGCAGATCAAGGCTATTGTAGCAGAAGTAAAAGCAGAGCTTAAGGAACAGGGATCCCGTTCCGTGATGACGTGGAGCAGGGTATCATGATCGAGACTCCGGCAGCTGTTATGATCAGTGATCTTCTTGCAAAAGAGGTTGATTTCTTCAGTATCGGAACCAATGATCTGACCCAGTATACACTGGCTATTGACCGTCAGAATGCAAAGCTTGACAACATTTATGATTCCCATCATGAGGCAGTTCTCCGTATGATCCAGATGGTTGTGGATAATGCACACAAAGAAGGTATCTGGGCCGGAATCTGTGGTGAGCTTGGTGCGGACACTACACTTACTGAGAGATTTGTAGAGATGGGACTGGATGAGTTGTCCGTATCTCCGACATTTGTTCTTCCGGTTCGAAAGATCGTAAGAGAAATGAAATAAAACACAGATCATAAATAGATAAGGATATTTTTGATAAATAGTGTGACAGCTGCTGTGCATAAATATTTGTATGGCAGCTGTTTTTTTAGTTACTGTTTGCGGTTACTGTTCACTGGTAATATTCCGCGAGGTGTTTTTTGTGAGCGAAGGTCACAGAAAATTTCCAATTGTGATATAGAAAAAAATATGATACACTAACATCATGGCTTTCTACAGCAGTTCAAAGAATTAGTTCATCAGGGCTGATGCATTAATTCTTTGAACTGTGAGATAACAGACCAGGAGGAGAGAAAAGAATGGGCAAAATTGCCATTGTAACAGACAGCAACAGCGGTATCACACAGGCCCAGGCAGAAGAGCTTGGCGTTTATGTGATACCGATGCCGTTTTATATTAATGAAAAAATGTATCTTGAAGGTGTAACTCTCACACAGGAAGAGTTTTATGAGAAGCTTAAGAAGGATGAACCGATCTCCACATCTCAGCCAAGTCCGGCTGATCTCTGTGATCTGTGGGACAAGCTTCTGAGAGATTATGAGGAAATCGTTCATATTCCGATGTCAAGCGGACTGAGTGCATCCTGTTCTACTGCAATGGGACTTGCTATTGATTATAATGGTCGTGTTCAGGTAGTGGACAATCAGCGGATTTCCGTAACACAGAGACAGTCTGTAATGGATGCTAAGATGCTTGCCGAGGCAGGAAAAAGTGCTGCAGAGATCAAGAAGATCCTTACAGATCAGAAACTCGATTCCAGTATTTATATCACACTTGACACCCTGAAATATCTGAAAAAAGGTGGCAGGATCACACCGGCAGCAGCAGCCATCGGAACGGTTCTGAACCTGAAGCCTGTACTTCAGATCCAGGGAGAGAAGCTGGATGCCTACGCCAAGGTCCGTGGCAAGAAGCAGGCCAAACGTGCCATGCTGAAGGCAATGAAGAATGATTGGGAAACACGTTTTAAGGAATACGTATCTGACGGTGAGATGTGTCTTCAGGCTGCTTATACAGGAAATCTGGAAGAAGCAGAAGAATTTAAAAGAGAGATCCAGGAGGTATTTCCGGGAATGGAGATACATATGGATCCCCTTTCTTTAAGTGTTGCCTGCCATATCGGTTATGGTGCCCTTGCAGTCGCATGTTCAAGAAAAGTGACGTTATAAGCATAAAATACAGAAACAAAGATATGAGGAGTTTGAAACATGAAGAAGATTATGGAACAGATGGCGGAAGAACTTTCCGCAGCATTTGAAAAAGCAGGTTATGATCCGTCTTACGGAAAAGTTACTGTTTCCAACAGACCGGACTTATGTGAGTATCAGTGTAATGGTGCTATGGCAGGAGCCAAAGCATATCACAAGGCACCGTTTATGATCGCTGATGATGTGGTAGCACAGCTGTCAGACAGTCGGATCTTTTCCAGAGCAGAAGTTGTAAAGCCTGGATTTATCAACCTGGATGTGAAACCGGAATTTGTTGCAGAATACATGAATAAGATGGCAGAGGACGAGAAGCTTTCTGTTGAGACTGCCAAGAATCCGAAGACGATCATTATCGACTATGGCGGACCAAACGTTGCCAAGCCGCTTCACGTAGGACATCTCCGTTCTGCGATCATCGGTGAGAGCATCAAGCGTATCGGACGTTTTGTAGGACATAAGGTGATCGGTGATGTACATCTTGGAGACTGGGGCCTTCAGATGGGACTGATCATCACCGAGCTGAAACACCGGAAACCGGAGCTGGTATATTTTGATGACAGCTTTACCGGTGAATATCCGGCAGAAGCACCGTTTACTATCAGCGAGCTGGAAGAGATCTATCCATGTGCCAGTGGGAAGTCCAAAGAGGATGAGGCTTACCGTAATGAGGCACTTGAGGCAACCCATCTTCTTCAGCAGGGAAAACCCGGATACATGGCTCTCTGGAATCACATTATGAATGTATCTGTAACAGACCTTAAGAGAAACTATGCGAATCTGAACGTAGATTTTGACCTCTGGAAAAAAGAATCCGATGCACAGCCGTACATCCCGGATATGGTAGAGGATATGAAGAAGCGAGGATTTGCCTATGAGGATCAGGGCGCTCTTGTTGTAGATGTAAAAGAAGAGAGTGATACCAAGGAGATCCCTCCATGTATGCTTCTGAAATCAGACGGAGCTTCTCTCTATACGACCACAGACCTTGCTACTATCGTAGAGCGTATGAAACTCTTTCAGCCGGATGAGATCCTTTATGTTGTTGACAAGCGTCAGGAGCTGCATTTTATCCAGGTATTCCGCTGCGCAAGAAAAACCGGTCTTGTAAATCCGGAGACCAAGCTTTCCTTCCTTGGTTTCGGTACCATGAATGGAAAAGACGGTAAACCGTTTAAGACAAGAGAAGGCGGTGTTATGCGTCTGGAGAACCTGATCGCAGATATTGATGAGGAAATGTATCGTAAGATCGTGGAGAATCGCAGTGTAAAAGATAAAGATGCAAAGGATACTGCCAAGATCGTAGGACTTCCGCAATCAAATACGGAGATCTTTCCAACCAGGCGACCAAGATTACATCTTTGATGTTGACCGCTTTACATCCTTTGAGGGAAATACAGGTCCGTATATCCTTTATACTATCGTTCGTATTAAGTCGATCCTGAACCGTTATGTACAGGAGGGAGGAGATTTAAGTACAGGTAAGATCCTTCCGGCAGTCAATGCCAGTGAGAAGAACCTGATGCTTCAGCTTTCCGGCTTTGCGGCAATGGTTGAGAACGCTTTTGAAGAAAAAGCACCACATAAGATCTGTGCATATATCTATGAGGTATCCAATGCATTTAACAGCTTTTACCATGAGACCAAGATCTTAAGCGAAGAGGATCAGGCACAGAAGGAATCCTTCCTTCAGCTGCTCCAGCTTACAAGAAGAGTGCTTGAGACAAGCATCGATCTTCTTGGATTCTCTGCACCGGATCGTATGTAGGGTATAGTTTTACAGATACAAACACTATGAATAATGACAGACCGCCGGATAAAGAGACATTTTTTGTCTGCTATATCCGGCGGACTTTTATATAGAAAGTTCTTTGCAAAAAGAACAGGACGTGCTATAATAGGACTTATCCTAAACGAGGGCAGATCACGAATTTCTGCCTGACTATAAGTTATCTGATTTTTTTCAAACCGGAATTCACCGGATTATCCCAAATCAATAAGAAACGTAATTATAAATATTGTCTGACAGAAATGAGAGGAAGGTGATCTGTCTGATCGGAAATGTTCTGAAAGAACGTTATTGCATTGTAGAACAAATTGGACATGGCGGAGGTGGAAGCCTTTATCTGGCAAAAGATATGGAGCTTGGTATCTGCCGTGCAGTGAAAGAGATACCGATCGCAAAGAAAAAAGAAGCCAGACTCATGCAGCATCTGGAATATCCTGCAATACCGAAGATTATCGATTATGTGGAAACAGGGGAGTATTGTTATCTGATCATGGAATATATCAAGGGTCAGTCGCTGGGAGAACTTCTCCGTTCAGGAAAACGGTTTTCTTTACGGGAAATCCTTGCTCTGGGAAAGGAGATTGCCAGAGTATTGGAATATCTTCACAGTCGGAAGCCATCGGTCTGTTACGGGGACCTGAAACCGGATAATCTTATGTTTTCAGAAACCGGGCATCTGTATCTGATAGATCTTGGAAGTGCATGTTCGATCATGGAAAAGAAAACAGATCTGTGAAGGAACGAAAGGCTATGCGGCGCCGGAGCAGTATCAGGGCTACTTAAGACCGGGAAGTGATATTTATGCTCTGGGGAAGACCCTGGAAAAGCTTTGCGGAAAAAAGAAATGGCAGTGGATTTTATATCCGGATTTTTTCTTGCTTCTGTTCCGATGTACCAGAAAACAGGAAAAATACAGATATTCGGATATGTCAGTGGTTCAGAAGAAAATCCAAAAGCTGGAAAACAGATATCGGATGATCACTTGGAGAAAACGATTTCTGGAAGCGGCAGCTGCAGGGATTCTGATAGGAACACTGATCTTGATAGCAGGATTGCTGAAAACGGAAGAATTTTCTGTGGCGATCTCAGAAGTAACAGATTTGTATTACGAAGCCAGACAGTATCCGGAAGACTCAAAAGATCGGGAAAAGTGCTGTATGGCAGCGGAAAAGAGACTCCAGAGGTTAAGTAGAAATTATGGGGAAAAAGAACAGCAGCGTCGTATTGAGCTATTGCTGGCATGGAATGCGGAGCTTTTGTGTGAACCGGAAAAAGCGGCTTTATATTATGAAAATCTTCTTCTGTATGATGCAGAATATCCTGTGGCTTACGGAGAATATGGGATGTTTCTTATTCGGACCGGGCAGAAAGAGGCCAGCAGAAAGCTGTGGGAAGATTATAAAGAGAAAGAAAAAGCGGAATTACTGGATGACAGTGAAAGCAGAAATCTGCAGCTTTGGGAGGAGATCAATGAGAAAAAGAAGAGAAAGTGATCAGAAAAAACCAAAAGAAATGAAAATTCCTAGTAGGAAAACCTGTTTTATTGTTTTGTTTCTGCTGGTCTTACGCAGCTGGATGATCCCTTCCATTGCTGTCTATGGATTTGATGTGTCAGGAATGGATAGTTTTGATACCGGCGGATTTGATATGAATGTGGGAGAAGGAACCGGACAGCTGCCGGAAGACTGGGAAGAAAGCTATGCAGGAGAAGGAAGTGATGATAGTAATTGGAACAGAGAAGAAGGAAATACTGAGGAGTATTCCGCTGCCTGGGCAGAATCGGAGAATGATCAGGAGGAGTCTGCACAATGGAATTTAGATTTTCAGACAGATGAGGTACGTTCTCAGGAAGAAAGCTTTATGGAAAATGGAGAAGATCCGGGGGTCGGGGGAGAAGGCTATGAAGTTCAGGAACCGGATATCAGACAAGATGAAATCCGGGGATAACTATTCCGGAAGAAGCAGAGATAGCTGATACACCTGCGGAAAAACTGACGGAACGCCGATACCAACAAAACTGCCAATACTGACTGAACAACCAATCCCCATACAGACAGTGACAGCAAGTCCATCTGTAACGTTGATTCAAAAAACAGTTCGAAAGTCAGTGACAGATGCATCAAAGAGGGAGAAGAAGCAAAATCCGGCATTATCTTACTATCGGACAGAACCAACAGGAACGCCGGATAAGAAAAGAGAAAAAGAGCAAAAACCGGTGATTCGAATGAAAACAGACGGTAACAGGATCCGGATAGAGATCCGTCCGGATATTCCGTTCCAGATCCTTTCATTTCGGATCAATGGAAAAGAATGTGATTTTTACTGGCAAGGAAAAAAGCTTCTGGCGGAATTACCGAAAAAAAGCAGAAATTCCTGGAAAGCAGACTCATGGGTTTTGTGAAATCCGGGAAGCTGTACTATGAAACCATGGACTTACCAGAAAAACAGTGATACAATAGGCATACTTACTGATTATTTTATACAACAGGAGGAATTTATGTATAAGGCAATCTTTTTTGATCTGGATGGAACACTGACAGAATCCGGAGAGGGGATTACGAAATCTGTACAGTATGCACTGGAGAAGCTTGGAGTTTCGGCACCGGAGCTGGAGCCATTGAAGGTTTTTGTGGGTCCGCCGCTTCTGGAACAGTTTATGAAATATGCGGGATTTGATAAAGAGACAGCGCAGAAGGGAATCGAATATTACAGAGAACGGTATTCAGAAAAAGGAATGTATGAGAACACCGTTTATCCCGGCGTGGAAAACACTCTGGCAGAACTGAAACGTCGTGGCTACAGACTGGCTGTGGCGTCTGCGAAACCGACCTTTTACGTAACACAGATCATGGACCATTTTAATCTGAGCCGGTATTTTGAGGTGATCGCCGGGACGGACCTCAATGGACCGAAAGTAACCAAATCTCAGGTGATCGAGGAAGCTCTGGAAAGAATGAGCCTTTCTGACCATCGTGACCAGGTGATCATGGTGGGTGACAGAGAACATGACATTCTCGGAGCCAGACGATGCGGGATCCAGTGTGTGGCTGTATCTTACGGATATGGAAGCAGAGAAGAACTGGAAAAGGCACAGCCTCTTCAGATCGTAGCTTCCGCAGATGAACTTCTGAATTTTTTCGTCTGACCCCTCTGCACAGACAGAATATTTTTCAAATAGTGTGGAGGGAGCTTTATCCGGCAGGAATCCATTATCTTATCGGACAGATCCTCGGAAGCGCCGTGCTTCTCTGGCTGGCAGGGCATGTCGGCAACGCACAGGAAAGGTACTATAGTTATACGCTGGTGATCACCGGACTTACCGGAGTGTTGGTTATGTTTCCGGCAGTATATTTTTACCGGAAGGATCGTATAGGAAGGCTGATCGGCGGTTTGACTTCCGTTGAGGAACAAAGGCTATCTATTCCTGAAATGCTGCTTCTTCTTGCTGCTGGAGCCGGATTTGCCCAGTATGCCAATGTGCTGGTGGCGATCCTGCAGAACTGGATCTCATCCAGCTATGGAGAGACGATGACGAAGATTACCTCAGGAAAGAGTTTGTTTATGATGATCTTTTGGATGGGTATCATAGCGCCTGTTGCGGAAGAAATGATCTTTCGCTGGCTGATCTATCTGCGACTTCGGGATCACTTTTCAGTGCTGGTTTCCGCTGTGATCTCTGCGGCGTTTTTCGGAATTTATCACGGAAATGTCCTGCAGGCTGTGTATGCGTTTGTTCTGGGAGGGATTTTTGCGTGGTTTCTGGAGATGGGCGGTAATAAGTGGACCAGCGTGCTGATGCACATCGGAGCCAATACCTGGATACTTATTTTCAGTGAATATGCCCAGACTCTGGTGGAAAAAGCCGGAGCAGGAAGCCTTCTGATGATCTATGGTGTTTTTGCGGCAGCGATGATCGGAGGATATCAGTATTTTGCGCGCCGGGGAGAAAAACGTGGCTACCGGGCTGTCTGATCCAATGTGGATCATGAATATCTGCCTGCTAATGGATCAGGCAGAGTGAAAGATAAATATTTGCTTTACAGAGAATCTGTAGTGGGATCATAGTATAAGGATGCCATTACAGATTTTTTTTTGTAAAAATATGCCGGAATCTTTTGCTGCCGGTAAATTTATATAGATTTTATATTTATTTAAGAGACCATTTCTTGCGTATCTTTGTATCACGTGCTATTATAAGTGTATTAAAAGAATTAATACACTTAATACGCAGATTACAGAGAAAGGAGCGTCGTATGTTATTCTTGGACTATCAGACAGACGTCCCATTTACGAGCAGATCGTAGAGAAATTCCGGATGCTGATCCTGTCAGGAGCTTTGGAGCCATCTTCCAAGATGCCGTCTGTGCGGCAGCTGGCCGTGGAATTATCAATCAATCCAAATACCATCCAGCGGGCATATATGGAACTGGAGCAGCAGGCTGATCTGTCCGGTGAAGGGAAAAGGCAGTTTTGTCACAGACAGCAGCAGGATCAGGCGGATCGGTATGGAAGAAACTTTAAGTGAGCTGAAAGAGATCGCAGAAAAGGGAAAGGCTCTGGGAGTAGGGGAGAAAGAAATGATCGGTGTGATCTGCTCATGCTATAAGGAGGGAAACAATGATTGAGATAAAAACTGCAGCAAAGCTTTTGGCAAAATACAGGCAGTAAATAAGGTAACCATGGATATCGGGGAACGGGAGGTTTTTGGACTGATCGGTTCCAACGGTGCGGGAAAAAGTACTCTGCTCCGTATCATGGCCGGGATCATCCGTCAGGACAGAGGAGAGGTGCTGATGGATGAAGAACCGGTTTTTGAAAATGAAAGGATCAAAGAGCATTTTTTCTACATCCCGGACGATGCATATATTCCGGCAAATTACAATGCTCTGGACATGGCAGAATTTTACCGTTGTATTTATCCGAGATTTCAGCAGGCACGTTTTGAGACAATGATGAAGCAGTTTCATCTGGATGGAAAACGAAAAATCAGCACTTTTTCCAAGGGAATGAAGAAACAGCTTCTGGTGATCCTGGGAATCAGTACAGGAACGAAATATCTGTTTTGTGATGAAACCTTTGATGGCCTGGACCCGGTAATGCGCCAGGCAGTAAAAAGTATTTTTGCATCGGAGATCATGAGTCGTGAATTTACGCCGGTGATTGCTTCCCATAATCTCCGTGAGCTGGAAGATATCTGTGATCACATCGGGCTTCTTCATCAGGGAGGAATTCTCCTTTCCAGAGATCTGGAGGATATGAAATTCCACATCCATAAGATCCAGTGTGTACTTACTGACAAAAAGAAAGAAGAAGAATTAAAGAAAGAGCTGGAGGTTTTGAAAACAGAGCATCAGGGCTCCCTGCTGCTTATTACTGCAAGGGGAACAAGAAGAGAGATCATGGAGAAGATACAGGCAAAAAATCCTCTTTTCTGCGAAGTGCTCCCACTGACTCTGGAAGAAATATTTATCAGCGAAACGGAGGTGGCAGGCTATGAAGTCAAAAATTTATTCCAGTGAGTATATGAAATCCTCTTCTAAAGGACAAAGATGGATCCCGGCATTTGCCATGATCGCATTTCTCCTTGCATTTCCGGTAGCGGAACTTATTCTGATGGGAAAATGGAATGAGCGCAGTTATACTCAGAGTCAGCTTTCATATCTGTATTCCAGCCTGTGGAGCAGAGACTTTCTCACAATGGGAGCAGCTGTGGCTGCGGTAACCGCATTTTTTGTAGCAGTAAGCGGCTTCTGGTATCTGTATTCCCCGAGAAAAGTGGATTTCTATCACAGCCTTCCGGTAAAGCGAAGTGCACTGTTTCTGCACAGAGTATTGTTGGCTGTTCTTTATTATCTGGTGCCATATGTGATCATGGAATTTGCTGCGGTATGCATCGGGGCAGCCAGAGGATATTACAGCCTTTCCATTATGAAAAAGGCACTGATCCTGCTGGTGCTCCATCTCCTGATGTATCTTCTGGTGTATTTTTCCACAGTGCTGGTGATCGCCTGCACCGGTACCATGTTGATGGGAGCACTTGCATGGGCAGGGCTGTTTACCTACAGTATCGTTCTGGCAGTGATGCTGCAGTTAAGCGGACATTTATTTTTTGATACCTGGTACGAGGGCAGTTACGGAATTCTGGCAGCAGTGCGGAATCTGGGATCTCCTCTTATGGTGATCGTAAGCTTTATAGATAGATACAACAGCGGAAACTTTGGAAAGCAGTTGCTGATACTGATCCTTACGCTGTTTATCATGGCAGCACTTTCCTGGATGGCATTCTGCAGACGAAGGTCAGAGAATACCGGAAAAGCTCTGGTATATACCTGGATGGAGCCGGCCTTAAGTGCTCTGATCACAATACCATCCGGACTGGGAATCGGTCTGATCTTTTATATGATCCCGGAAGATTCATCTAAAACAGCATGGTGGATCTTCGGAATGATACTGGGAACGATCCTGGTCCATGGAATTCTGGAAGTGATCTACGAAATGGATTTTCGCAGATTTTTCTGCAGAAAAGTGCAGCTTATGATCTTTGGAGGTGTTGTGGCAATCTGTGCGCTGACCATGAAAATGGATCTTCTGGGATATGACAGTTATTTTCCGGCTTATGACAATCTTCAAGGAGTTGTGATAAATGTAAGCAATTTTTCATATACAGAGCAGCTTTGCAATGTGGAAAAAAAGAAGACGGAATCTATAAGATCCGATATACTGCCACCTCAGACAATAGTTCTGGTCTGCTGGATCAGCCGGTGATGAAAGTAAAGCATTATATAACAGTCTGGAGGATATCAGGCTTCAGAATGAAAAGGAAAAAATCAGGAAGGCGCGTGTATGTGCGCTACATAAATAAACAGGGATTCAGTGTATGCAGAGGTTATATTGTATCCTCTGCACAGGCACAGAATCTTATGGAAGCCCTGTATGATGAGCAGACATGGAAAGAAGACAGATATTCATTTTTCCAGCTGGACAAACAGTATCTGAAAGAGGTCACCGGTACTTTCTGTGACGGAGATATTCAAACATTATTTGAGAAAAATGCAGAGAAGCGTCAGGCGCTGGCAGAGGCGCTGAGAAAGGACATTTTGGAAAACGGCGGTCAGACAGTAAAAGACCAGCCATGCGCAATGCTGATGTTCGATTATGCGGGAATTCCGTCAGAAGGATACATGGATGAAGGGGGAATGAATGTACCGGCTGTGCAGGAAGGAGAGAATGTGTCAACATCCGTTCTGGTGTATCCGTCATATAAGAGAACACTTGCAATTTTGGAAGAAACAGGATATCCTCTTTCCATGGATGAGCTGCCTGTTGAGTATATTGATGTTTATTACTTCAGCTCCGAAGCTGCCGGCGAAGATGATGAAGCTTTTCCGACATTGAGTCCACTTCGGATCTTGAAGAAACAGAGAACGGTTATAAAGTCCGTTACGATAAAAAAGAACAGCTGGAAGCCCTGAAAAAATGTATCCGTCCATCACAGCTGGTAAACGGATGGACTATCTGGAATGCAGATGCCACAATGGAAGTGGTTCTGGAAGGACAGGAGAGTACTGGCGAGGATTCCGGACTTTATATGACATTTGCCGGTGAGATCCCGGATTTCATCAGAGCAGATGCAAAGGCAGCCCATGTAACAGAATGGGAGGTAAATGATTAATGGAAAACCAGTCCGGCTGGATAATTTCTGGCAGATGCGGCGCAGGTACACGAAGCGAGGTAAAAAAATACATACAGAAGGGTCAGGTGCAGGTTAACGGGAAATCTGTGAAGAAACCGGAACTGAAAGTAACAAAAGAAGATCAGGTGGTTATGAACGGGCAGGAAATTCATGCTGCACCGGAATATGTATACTATCTTTTTAACAAGCCGGCGGGCTGTGTCAGCGCAACGGAGGACTCCAGAGATAAAACGGTTCTCGACTATATTGAAGAGAAAGACAGAAGAAAGGGACTTTTTCCGGTGGGACGCCTGGATAAAGATACAGAAGGCTTCCTTCTGATCACAGATGACGGTCCTCTGGCACATGAGCTTCTTTCCCCGAAGAAACACGTGGATAAGACTTACTATGCAAAGGTATCCGGAAAAGTGACAGAAGAAGATGCCAGAGCGCTGGCAGAAGGAGTGGATATCGGGGAAAAGGATCTCACACGTCCGGCAAGGCTGGAGATTCTTTCTACCTGGAAGTCCGATACAGAATCCGCAGAAGCCGATAAGAACTGGGAATCTGAGATCCGACTTACCATCCACGAGGGAAAATTCCATCAGGTAAAACGGATGATGGAAGCACTGGGAAAAAAAGTAACCTATCTGAAAAGACTATCCATGGGACCGCTGGCGCTTCCTTCAGATCTTCCGGCAGGGAAGTATCGTCCGCTCACCGAAAAAGAGCTGGAGCTTTTGAAATCCGCCGGAAACCGCTGAAAAACAGAAAAAAATTGGAAAAATCCCCTTTACATAAGGGGATTTTCTATGCTATAATTCAGAAGTTGCAAAAATAAGCACGCACGGCGATTCTATAAGGATGGTGCCCTACGGTGTGAGGATGGGTCCAGAGAGAAGGCGACCTGTGCGGAAGAATTTAACCAAAAAGGAGAAAAGACATGAGCGTTATTTCAATGAAGCAGCTTTTAGAGGCAGGTGTTCATTTCGGACATCAGACAAGAAGATGGAACCCTAAAATGGCTCCGTACATTTACACAGAGAGAAATGGTATCTATATCATCGATCTTCAGCAGTCTGTAGGAATGGTTGACGATGCTTACAATGCAGTAGCAGATATCGTAGCTAACGGTGGACACATCCTTTTCGTAGGAACTAAGAAACAGGCTCAGGATGCTATCCGTACAGAGGCAGAGCGTTGTGGAGAGTTCTTCGTAAATGAGAGATGGCTTGGTGGTATGCTTACAAACTTCAAGACAATCCAGAGCCGTATCGCAAGACTGAAAGAGATCGAGACAATGGAAGCTGACGGAACATTCGACGTACTTCCTAAGAAAGAAGTTATCGAGCTTCGCAAAGAGCTTGCTAAACTTCAGAAGAACCTTGGCGGAATCAAAGAGATGAAGAGAATCCCGGATGCTATCTTTATCGTAGATCCTAAGAAAGAGAGAATCTGCGTACAGGAGGCTCATACACTTGGAATCCCGCTTATCGGTATCTGCGATACTAACTGTGATCCGGAAGAGCTTGACTATGTGATCCCGGGAAATGACGATGCTATCCGTGCAGTAAAACTCATCGTTTCCAAGATGGCTGACGCTGTTATTGAGGCTAAGCAGGGAACTGCTGAGGCAGATGGCGAGATCGAGGCTGAGTCTGAGGAGTTTGCAGCTACAGAGGAATAATTCGTATAAACAGAATATTTCAGGAGGAAACGAACAATGGCTATTACAGCAGCACAGGTAAAAGAGTTAAGAGAGATGACCGGCGCCGGAATGATGGATTGTAAGAAAGCTCTTACATCTACAGATGGTGATATGGATAAAGCAGTTGAGTTTCTGCGTGAGAAGGGTCTTGCTACAGCACAGAAGAAAGCAAGCCGTATCGCAGCAGAGGGTCTTTGCAAAACTCTGGTAACAGAGGATGGAAAGAAAGCAGTCGTTGTTGAGGTTAATGCTGAGACAGACTTCGTTGCAAAGAATGAGAAGTTCCAGGGCTATGTTGCAGATGTTGCAGCACAGGCACTTAACACAACAGCAGCTGATATCGATGCTTTCCTTGCTGAGGCATGGGCACTTGATACAACTAAGACTGTAAAAGAGGCTCTTGCAGCTCAGATCGCAGTAATCGGCGAGAACATGAACATCCGTAGATTTGCTCAGGTTGAGGAGCAGAACGGATTCATCGCTTCCTACACACATATGGGTGGAAAGATCGGCGTTCTTGTAGACGTTGAGACAGATGTTGTTAACGATGCTGTTAAAGAGATGGCTAAGAACGTAGCTATGCAGATCGCAGCTCTGAAACCGCAGTACACAAGCGACAAGGAAGTAAGCGCTGACTACATCGAGCATGAGAAAGAGATCCTTATGGCTCAGATCCAGAACGATCCGAAGGAGTCCCAGAAACCGGCTAAGGTTATCGAGGGAATGATCACAGGACGTATCAAGAAAGAGCTTAAAGAGATCTGTCTTCTTGACCAGACATACGTAAAAGCAGAGGACGGAAAACAGTCCGTTGCCAAATACGTAGAGCAGGTAGCAAAAGAGAACGGCGCTAAGATCCAGATCAAAGGCTTCGTTCGCTACGAGACAGGCGATGGTCTTGAGAAGAAAGAAGAGAACTTCGCTGAGGAAGTTGCAAAGCAGATGGGAAACTAATTTGTCATTCGTAAGACTGATAAAAAGCTAATTAAATAGCGTATTTAAGCGGTTTCTAGCTATTTTGACAAGTGTTATAAACTACTGTAAAATTTCACAAAATATCGTGCTATTTTGGGTACAGATTGGGTAGGGCATTGGGTAAAGAAATTTACCCAACTCTTAACGAGGAATTTGCTTGTTGTTTAAAATAGAAAGGGAACGCTGTGAATGTTGAGGGTATATTGCGAAAGTGATATACTCTCATTTTTTTAGAATAATGGGTGATATAAAAGTGGGTAATCTTAGAAAGAGTGAACTAGGAGTGATGTTAATAGTGAAAAGTAGAATACCAGAAATAGTGTTTTGGATATTAAATACCATATTGATAATAATGTCATTTGGGGCGGATAGACCTGTGGTATCAGTTGTTACGACAGTTATTTGTACTATGCCAATGAATCCTTGGATTTTAAACCGTATACAAAGAAAAATTGATGGTAATAAATTTGATTTTTTATATTTATTAAAATGGCTATTACCATTTTTTACGATTATATTTGTGTTTTATGGTTCTTATTTGTTTTATACTATATTTCAGATAAAACTTGATGCCATTCTTGAAGAAACAGAAGATATCGAAGCATTTGTCAAAGCATTTATGAGAATTGCAATGTATTTGGCATTTATAGCGGTGCTAGTTTTTTATCAAAAGAATGATAAAAGGAAGAGATATATTGTTTTTGGGTTGTTTTATACTTTTTGTGTTATTTTACACTTTTGTTCTGAAACAATGGTGGATATGATGGTATCTTTTATAAATATGTTTTCAAAAAATGATGCAAGTTTAGAGACATATAAGATGTTGTATTCCTATGTGTTAGAACCAATTAAAGAGGCAATTCTTACATACATCGTTTTAGATGTGGTATTTGATGAAAAAGATAATAGGAAGAAAGAGGAGGAAGTAAATGAAGTGGAAAGTAATCCTATAGAAGACATACGAACGAAAGAATTTTCTGTGGATGTGTTGAATGAACAAAACATTTAAACATGAAAAAATATAAGATTATTGTGCGAAAATAATTTGAGAGAAAATCTCACAAACAGAATATAGGACTTTGGAAAATATTGAATGTTTTCGCTGAATATCAAGGTTTTACAACAGTTTTTTCTTCAAGAATAAGGTAGCATAAAAATACCGCAAAAATATCGTAACAGATTTTTTAAAAATGGAGTAATATTGGAGTAAAAAAAG
>ENA-OQAS01000135-OQAS01000135.1-human-gut-metagenome-genome-assembly--contig:-NODE-135-length-37736-cov-3.492116_pt1 | contig 37736 bp, 47 predicted proteins | sample MGYA00242733_ERZ504523 | MGnify/ENA primary metagenome ERZ504523 (study PRJEB26092, sample SAMD00036239) | human gut metagenome | host: Homo sapiens | study: EMG produced TPA metagenomics assembly of...
TAAAAATGAATGGAATCCACCTGTGTGAAAGATGTAAATATTGCACGCATTCACCCAATTTATTTCAGCCATATTATTGGTGTTCGTGGTATGGGAAAGAAGTAAAAACACCGATTAACAGATGTGATAAAATAACCCTCAAAACGGAACAGATATGAGTTACATAGATAGCACAAGAAAATCGTATTCATCTCCATACGAGATAACGGTCTGTATGACCAAAGAGGAATGTAAGATATTGCTTCCGTTCTTTCAGAAAGCATATAAGAGTGTAAAATCAAAATACGAAAAGTATAATGATATTCACAATGGAGGGGAGGCTACGGAAAGAGAAGAAAATCTTCTTATGAAATACTCTGAGCAGTTGGAAAGACTGGAGAGTGTTTTATCATCTATTGATGAAATTTTAAAATAAGAAAATTATGAGTAAATATAAGATTATGAATTCCAAGAATAAACAAACTGAAATAAAGGCTTTTCTCTCCTTTATACTGGAACAAAGTAAGGAGACCGGTTTACATGTTTCCTGTACAATAATGTCAGAAGAGGATACTGGGGAGGGTTATGAGATATTTGCCGGACATGTTTCCAGTTGTAAGGGGGCAAGACTACATAGGCTGCTTTATGGTGCAATAGCTGTGAATGAGAACTTTCGGAAGGCGGTGACGTCCGCTCTGCTGGAGTACGAAAGGACTAAAACAGTGAACCGGGACAAGATGTCAATGAATTGAAAGGTGCAAAGTGTTCCGGGAACATCATCATTTCCGGTCCATTCCGGGTTGCTGCAATCCGGTAATTTTGTGTTGTCTTATGAAGTTGCGGCTTATTTATATAATTATTTGTTATGTATTTTAATGAAAACGAAATATTAAGGATAAAATCAGCGTCGGACGGCAGGTTGCTTGACGTTGTGCAGGATTTCCGGGAACTGAGAAAATCCGGCAAGGATTATGTTTGCGAATGCCCCAAGTGCAGAAGCGCGAAGAAATTCACGGTCAGCCCCGGCAAGAATCTGTTCAAGTGCTTCTCCTGCCAGATTGGCGGAGAGGGTGCCGTGTCGTATCTGATGAATATCGAAGGATACGGTTATACAGATGCGTTGGAATACCTTGCCAAGAAGTTCTGTGTGCTGCTGGACCCCCATCCGGACAAACCGGCTTGGAAACCGGTTCAGAAGATGAAGAAGGGAAGCAAGGCTGCCAAAGGGCTGGATACGGGTTCTTATTGCGCCCGAATGCTGGCCGCCTCGGGACTGACTTTCGAGGATGTGACCGCCAGTGTGTACAAGACCGATGATACGAAATCCGTGTTCCAATGCCGTACTTTCAAACCGGGAACGATTGATGAGCGGGGAATGCTGACGGCCAAGGGGGATGATGTCATCATAGAATATTATGATCTGGACGGCCTTCCTGTCCGTTATGTCCAGAAGGATAACAAGCGCAGGGCGGCCGGGGAGATGAAGGAATACTACCGCATTCGTTGGCAGTTCCCAGAAATGCATTTGGACAAGGATGGGAAGCCTTTCAAATACAAATCACCGCGGGGGTCCGGTACTCCTATATATATTCCGGAAAAGATACGCACCGCCTTCAAGAGCGGTACGAGGATAGACCGCCTGTATATCCAGGAAGGCGAGAAGAAAGCGGAGAAGGCGTGCAAGCATGGCATCCCGTCCATTGCCGTGTCAGGGATACAGAATCTGGGAAATAATGGCTCGCTACCGGAGGATTTCGTCAGGATTGTCACCGGTTGCCAGGTCAGGGAGGTGGCATTTGTTTTTGATTCGGACTGGGATGATATCTCAAGTAATATCAAGATAAACGATCCGGTTGAGAAACGTCCCAGGAACTTTTATTCCGCTGCTAGGAATTTCAAGGAGTATATGCGTAGTCTGAAGAACCGTGACATCTATCTGGAAATATTTGTAGGGCATATCCGCAAAAATGATGCAGGGGACAAGGGGCTTGATGACCTGCTGGCCAATACTCTTTTGGGAAAAGAGGACGAGCTGGCCGCGGATTTTGATTATGCCTGTAATGATAAGAAGGGTTCCGGCCAGTATGTAGAGATGTTTAAAATTACCGGTTTCACTGACCACAGGCTGATGGAGCTTTGGTGTCTTCACTCCCATGAGGCGTTTGCAGAGCGCCACAAGGATCTGCTGAAGAATCTTCCGGAATTCCTTTTCAACCGTTACCGCTGGAAATTCGATGAGGATGGCAAGGTCGTATCGGCTCAGCCCTTTGACGCGGACGAGCAGTTCTGGCGTGTGGTCAAGAGGAATGAGGGGAAAGATAACGAAAGATCGGATTATGAGTTTTGTTACGTGAATTCCCAGAACTTTTTACAGAACCGTGGTTTTGGGCGCCTGAGAAGACAGGACAAGAGTTTCTTGTTCATCCATCTGGAACCTCCTTTGGTTAGGTCCTTGGAGGCGAGCGACGTCCGGGATTACCTGTTCCAGTTCGCCAAGCATAATTGCTGCGTGGGAGTGAACGAGATGCTGATCAAGGGGGTGTCGCAGTATGTGGGACCGGACAAGCTATCACTGCTGGAGTACATACAGCCCGATTTCATTAAGCCTTCCCGGGACGGCCAGTATTTCTATTTCGATAAATCGTGCTGGCTGGTCACCCGTGACAGCGTAAAGGAAATGGGCTATGAAAATATCTCACATCATATCTGGGAGGAGCAGAGACGTGACTATCCGGCCAAATATCTGGGAAAACAGCTTGTCACCTTCAGGAAGGACGCTGATACGTATTCCTATGAGCTGACCGAAGACGGACACCGCTGCCATTATCTGCAATTCCTGATCAATGCCAGCAATTTCACATGGAGGAAGAAAAGCGGCGAGGTGACTCCCGAGGAGGAGAACGAGAACCATATCCATCTGCTTTCCAAACTGTGCGCCATCGGTACATGCTGATGGAAGCGAAGGATTCCAATGTGGCGCGTGCGGTGATCGGTATGGATGGAAAGCAGTCGGAGGTCGGCGAGTCAAACGGGCGTTCCGGAAAGTCCCTTATAGGGGAACTCATGAGGAACGTCATGCCTATAGCCTATATTCCCGGAAAGAACTCCGACATCTTCAAAGACCAGTTTGTATGGAATGACGTGATGGAGAAAACCAAGCTGGTGTTTATTGATGATGTGCTTCAGAACTTCAACTTCGAGTTTCTGTTTCCAAACATTACCGGGGATTGGAGTGTTAACTATAAGGGAGGGCGGCGTATCACGCTGTCGTTCTCGCAGTCTCCCAAAATCTATATTGCCACGAACCATGCCATCCGCGGAACCGGCTCCTCTTTCACGGATCGCCAGTGGCTGTTGGCCTTTTCCGATTTTTATAATGAAAGCCACAAACCGGTTGACGATTTCGGAGCGTTGTTCTTTACCGAGTGGGATTTTGACCAGTGGAACCTGTGCTGGAACCTGCTGGCCAACTGTATCCAACTGTATCTGACGTTCGGTGTGGTCCAAGCTCCTGGAGAACGGCTTGAGGAGCGCAAACTGCGGCAGGAGATCGGGGAAACCTTCATTTCCTGGGCTGACGAGTATTTCTCTGCACCGGAGCATATCGGTTGCCGCCTGGTGAAGAAGGAGCTGTTCGACGCCTTGTGCTTGTATGATCCGGCCCAGCGGAAATATAATACCCCTGCCTCATTCAAGAAAAAATTCGTCATGTATTGCAAATGGAAAGGTTTTGTGTTTAACCCCCAGAAATATGACAGCAAGACCGGACTCCCCTATCAGGTCGATAAGGACGGACGTCCTGTCGTGGATGACAAGTCCGGCGGAGTGGAGTATTTCACGGTCGGTACCGGCAAGGAGATCATACAACCGGGAGAAGATCCCTTGGATCCTGATCTTCCGGGAAATTTGAGACTGGACTACTGACATGGCACGAAGTTATCAGGAAATATTGGAAAAGGTAATGCCTCTGGCCGGGCGTGATCCGGGCCGTTTCAAAAGGTTTTATGACCGGGTGACGGAGTTATTGCTCCGGATTCCCGAGGGAGGATCCATCATTGTATCCGAGCACTGCACAGCCCGCTCTTTGGAACTGTTCATGGATGTGGCCGAAATGTGTATCATAGAGGAGCTGTTCCACAAGAGCATTAATGACGCATTGCTGGAGTTTTCTGATGACAGGAGTGAGATCCGGCGTTGTCCGGCCTGGCGGCCTGCGGTCCCTTACAGGCATTTCTACTCGGATAGAAATGTATGATATATCCCAATTTATATCATTGTAAGTTAGTGATTTTTAGTGAGATATGCAAATAAAAAGGAAGCAATATGCTGAAAAAAGAGAATAAAATTTTTGTGGCGGTATGTCTGATGTCCGGACACGCAGACAGATGATTTCAAGGCTTGCGGTCAGGCTGGGCTTGCTGATACCTAGTGATGCGGCCAAGCTGATACAGGAGGATCTTTATTCCTGTGACCTGTCCACGGCTTATTTCGTGATGTGCGCCCAGTATAACTTCAGGAACTCCCCTGTGACCAACCAGAGGCTCTATGAAATGGCTGCCAGAGGCTTGTGTGTTATTGTGGGCGTGCGGTCGCTCCCCCGGGAATACGAATTCATAACGCAGGCATTTTATCCTGAAGACATATAGTTTAAAAGTCCGGTTTTCCGGACTTTTTTGTTTCCCCTCATACCCCTTTTTCCCCAGAAAAAACATTTTGGACAATCGTGCGATCTGTTCGAAAACGGGCGGCCTATATATCTTTTTTTATTTTTTAACTTTTTAAGAAATATACCTTACTAAAAATGAAGAAATTTTCGTGCAATCGTGCAACTGCGTTTTTTTTGATTATAATATATTGATATATAAATATTTATGTCTGCACGATTTTTGCACGATTCCGTTCGATTTGTCCAAAAACGTATTTTATGGCTTTTTGTGCGTGGTTTTACATTTCGTACGAAAATCGTGCGCGAATTGTGCAGTGTACAATATATTGATATTCAATATATTACAATAATATTAATCATCAGATCGTACGGTTGCACGAAAATCCCCCCTTTGTTTTTCAAGGGGTGTTGCAACGGCCTTCATGATTCTTTTGGAAGCCGGTCCATCTTTAGCCGGTTGTTCTTTGACTATCTCAATTTAAATCATTACTTTTGTATAAACACATAAGTATATGATTACCACGAAGATAACGATAGAAAATTATTTAGCCGAATATCTAATAGGCAAGTATGGAACCCCGGACAGCAAGGTAGTCCGCCTGCCTTCAGATCTTGATTTGTACCATTTCGTCTATGATCTTTTGCAGAAACGTCCTGCCGGATGCCCTGTGGATAGCGGAAATCTGGAGCTTGTGTTGCCGGAGCGCCGAGAGGCACACCTTCCGGGTGGCAAACCTTTGGCTACCTATAATTATATAGGCGAGAGGGGAGCCAAAATACTTTCCAGGAAGATAAACACAATGATGCGTGCGGAGCTTCATGACCTGTTTGATGAAAACAAACATGTCTATGGTATAGACTACATCAATTCGGCCTGGTACTTTCTCCGGAAGTATTGCATTGAGAGTCTGAGCGTGGAAGCACTTCTGAAAGATTACCAGCGCTGGCGGCGGAAGATGCGCCGTAAACCTCCGTTCGGGAATATAAACACAGATAATTTTATGTAACGTAGCGTGTCTTTTTGTCCTTTCCATGTCCTTTTTGGAGGTGTTTTTATGTGGAAAAACGGTCTTTTCATGACCGGGTGTGATGACCGCTTCTCCGTGTCCTTGTTCATGGATGGATCTGTTCTTTATTTTGCAGGAAAAAAGAACGGATGAATCGTATTCAGTTAATATTCAATGAAAAATGGGCCATGGCTAGAGAGGATTATTACAATCTGGTCTCATTGATCCTTCCTTCAATACATTCCGGCAATTTTAAGGAGGTAGAGGCATTTTTTGAAAAAGATACCGTGACCGCATACGCATCGGATCTGAATTTTGTGGGGCGGTGGAATTTGGAAGACAGCGGTCTTCCTTCCGATTCGGTTGCCGTTATTGTGCTGGAAGGGACGCTCTATTCCTGGGAGACGTTCCGCCTTCAGGAATATATTGCACAGGCGGCAGCTAATGACCGTATTGCAGGCATCATTTTGTGGATAAATGGACCGGGGGGAATGATTACCGGTCTGGACAATGCGTCAAAAATGATATCCGAATGTCCCAAACCCGTAGTCGCTTACATTGCCGGAGCTTGTGCTTCCGCACATTTTTGGCTGGCATCAGCCGCAGACAAGCGCTTTCTTGGCTCGTTGATGTGCGAGGTGGGTAGTATCGGTGTTGTGGGTACCTATTATAATGCCAAGGAGGCCTTGAAAAAAGAAGGAATCGATTATCGGGAGATTTACCCGGATTCGGCCGACTTGAAAAACAGGGAACACCGGGAGATTGCGGAAAACAATAACGAGGAACCTTATAAGGAAAAGCTGTCAAAACTGCACATGATGTTCTGCCGGACCGTTTCGGAGAACCTTTCCATCGCTTATGACAAGGACTCCCCCGTGTTCCGCGGGGCGACCTTTATGGGTGATGAAGCGGTCAGGGAAGGACTGGCGGACGGTTATAACACTTGGAGGGAGCTGCGCGCTGGATTCTGGCGCAGTCCGTCATCAACAAGACAAATCAAATCTTTAAATTTTTATTTTTATGGGAAAGTATTCTAAAATGTCCACCTTTGCCGGCGCAATCCTTGGATTGCTGGGGCTGAAAGAGTGGAAGAAGCTGAGGACAAGGATATCCTCGATGCCGATGATGTAGCCAAGCTGAAAGAACTTGGCTTCGATGAGAAGTTCATAACTCCTTTCGGGGAAGCGTTGAAAAATGGTTTTAAGGATGAGGAACAGCAGGCCGGTCCTGTTGAGAACTCGGGAGAGGCGCTGATTCGTGGTCTGCTGGCGCAGAAAGTATCCGAAATGGCTTCCTTGCAGGAGCAGTTGGATGCAATAAGAAAGACAGACGGGGAAAAGACGCAGGCCATCACCCGGAAAGATACCGAAATAGCGGAGCTGAAGCAGAAGATTTCGGTACTGAGCGCATTGCCGGAGCCGGACCATGGTGCGGGTGCCGGTCTGAAACAAAATACGGGTGCCGGTGCCTTCAACCTGGATGATGACAAGCAGCTTGGAGGTATGCAGGGTGAGATGTTCGCGCTGGATCGTCCGTATAACATGCGTGCCCGTGCCGCTCTGCTCGCAAGTCAGGGAATCAATATTCAGGTCCGTGCGGAAAGTTCCGTGGATTACGGCCGTCTGAAGGAGGACCTTGGTGCGTTCTACCGCATCCGCTGGCAGGACCGTTTGCAGTCATTCCTGACCAAGCTCCCCAGTATCGAGAGCATCTTCCCGGTGGAGAGCGGATATCAGGATCTGGCCACTCTGGTCAACATTTGGCTGGGTGAGTTCTCGCAGGCTGACAACACCTCCAGTGATTTCGACAATGTGACCAAAGGTGAATATGAGTTCGACAACGAGACATTGCGTATGTTCAGTGTCATGTTCGCCCATAAGTTCCGTGACCTGAAGCAGCTGGAAAAGACCTGGATCGGCTCTCTCAACAAGGAAGGATCACAGGCGATCAAATGGTCGTTCATTGAATACATTCTGGCGGAAACAGCAAGAAGCTGCATAACGAGCGTGAGCTGCGCCGTATCAACGGCGTGCGCAAGGATCCTGACCTTAACAAGCCGGGACGCGCCATGGAAGCGGCCGACGGGCTTTATGAATGGCTGAGAAAGAAGGTTGACGGTTTCATTGACATTAATAACGGGAAGACCGTTTACCAGATCAAGCCGTTTGTGCTGGGTGAGATCACGGAAGCCAATATCGGTGAAAAACTGTTCCAGGGTACGGGAATGATTCCTGCCGTGTACCGTGACAGCGGGCAGCTGGCCCTGTATCTTCCCAGCTATATGGTAGTATGGTATCACAAATACAACGAGCTGCACTATGGTGTGAACCAGGATTACAAGGCCAATATGATGTACGTTAAGGAATATCCGGCTGTGAAGCTGATTCCGATTCCGAACGCAGACAATCACCAGCGTATTTTCTGGACGATGGAGGGCAATATCAAATGCTTCGAGCATGTGGCCGGTGAAATGACAAATTTCAGCTTGGAACAACAGGACTGGACGCTTAAGGTATGGTCCTTGTGGAAGGAATCCATCTGGGCGCGTGCGGTAGGTTTCAAATATACGAAAAAAGAGGATATGGACGGCAGCCGCCAGATGATCTTCTGTAACGAGTATGACCGACCTGCATCCTCCTTCATTGACGGGGAGAAGGACAAAAACCCGAACGTAGCCCTGCATACCAGTGTACAGACCGTGGCCAACACCAGCCTGTTCACCATTACGGATATTGAGAACGCCGAAGTGGGTAAGATTGTCACCATCAAGTGTGGCAGCGAGGACAAGGGGGTAAAGATCACCAAATCCGATAAGTTCAGCTTGATCAGTGCCGACTGGATACCGAAGAAAGGGGACACCATACGTCTGATGAAACGTTCTGACGGGAAATTTATCGAAATCGGACGTGATACGGCAGCTTCCGGTGCATTACAGTTCGCCAACGATGCAACCACTCCATCCTTGGCGGGTGCCACGGTGTTCGTAACGGGAACCAATACCAAAGCGACGGCCATCACGAATTTCACAGATGCGGTGGAAGGTGAGGTGTATACCATTCACGGGGCCGGGAATACGAATGCGTCCACTATCGCTAATAGTGGTAATTTTGTCCTGACTGATGCCATGACGCTCAGCGCCGGCAAATTTATCATGCTGACTTATGCAGGTGGCAAATTCTATGAGGTGGCACGTGGTTAAATTTATGGGCGGAGTAATCCGCCCCTGTTATTCATTTTAAATTGTTATAATTATGGCATACGTTAAAAGAGCAGTGAAGCGCCCGGAAGGTAATCCGGGTAAAGGGATCAACCCGCGCGACATGATGAGTATCATTGATGTGGATGATATTCTGGTGTTCCCGGCACGTGACTCGGCCGGTGTGTTGATGACCGAGAACATACAATTGAAGCCTGGATGTTATTCTACCGACATCTATTTCACTCCCGGTACCGTGGAGGTTACAAGCAATACAGACGGAGATCCTGACGCACTTGGTTTCACCCCTACGGTCAAGGGGAACCATCCGGGAAACAAGCAGGCGGTCCGTGAGTTCAAGACCAACTGGCTCGGTCGGAAATGTATCGTGATAATGAGCTACTGTGACGGTCAGGACAAGGATCTGTTCGGTTCCCCCTGCAATCCCATGCAGATGGGAGTCAATTATACCGGTAACAAGGATGCCAACTCCTCTGAATTCACTTTTACCCAGATCAGTAAAGGGGATGACATCGCCATTTATAAGGGTACTGTTCCTTCGGAAGAACCGGTGGCGAGTGTGAGCGCGTCTGCCACTACCATCCCGTTTACGGCGGAAGGGCAATATCAGCTTCAGGGTGGTGAAGCGGAAATAAATAAAGTGACCGGCGGACGGCATGGTGCAGTGATGACCCTGCTGGGTGTAGCGTCAGGCGTGGCTCCGACAATTGCTCACGGCGGCCAGTTCCTGCTGCGTGGCGGAGAAACCTTCACCGCTAGTCCGGGCAGCCAGATAACCCTTCAGGCTTTTGAATCCGGTTCCGGTACATGTACATGGATTGAGCAGAGTCGTTATCAGGCATAAGTCATATTCTTATTTTAGTGAGGTTTCATTATTTCAGGAAAGCGGGGCTTCGGTTCCGCTTTTTTTTATTATTCAAATACACGAAAAGTTTGCTAGTAACAAACTTTTTCGTATATTTGCAGTGTCATAACAAACGCGGGTGACGTCCGCATAAGTTCTTTTAATTATGGAACAATTGTTCAAGGCTATCCAGGAGATAGCAAGACAGAACCCGGAAGGGTTCACGGTTGACCTTACAACCTTAAAAAAGGTCACAAAAGGCATCTCAGTCGCTTATCTTGAAACTCAGGATAGTTTCGGGGAAGATGGTCTGAGAAGAGTTCTTAACCATGCTTTAGAGCACGAAAGGAAAGTCGGCGGATGGCTGAATGAAGAAAACGGACAGTTTTATTTCGACAGCATCCGGATTTTCACAGATCTGGAAGCAGCCAAGCGCTTCGGACGTGAAAACAGGCAGATCGCGATTTTCGACCTGACGCATTTAAGACTTGTCAAATTGTGACGGGAAGGGCTTCGGCCCTTCCTTTTACAGATTAAAAACAAATATTCCGATAATCAATCGTAAATTGATGCAGTATGAAAAATTTGGATTTACTTCCTCTTTCTCCAGAGGTTAAAAAGAGACTTGATGAGTTTGCCAGACAGTATGCACGTATGGCGCATATTGTAATTGAAATTGTTTCCTTCTCCGAAAGCCGTCTGATTGTCCGTGCGGAGCAGAAGGATCTGGTGAATGGACAGTTCCTTTCCAAAAAGGAACTTCACGAGCGTGTCCGGGAAATGTTTAAAGGTGAGATTCCGGAAGACTGGAAACTGACAGTTTCCGCTGTTAATTTTGACCGCAAGGATATTGACGGCATTACTGTCGAATGGGTCAAGAAACGTATGGAAAAATTAGGCTGAAGGCCAAGCACCTGAGTAATTATACCGGGATTGACAAATGTACGGTATCGTCCATACTTTCCGGAGACAAGGAGCTGACCAAATGGCATAAGGTGGCATTGTATTATTTCTTCAAGTATTACGAGGTGGCGCAGTTTGATCAGATGCGGCAATATAGTATTAACAGTGTTCACCACATCCATGGGGAACTGAAAGAGGAGTTGGACAGATTCAATCATGCGCTGCAAGACATTTCTCAAAAAATAGGTTCACTCAGACTTTCTTATTGAAAGCTGTTTTTATTCGACCTGTCTTTTGCCCGGCAATTGCCGGGCTTTTTCTTTGTATGGTACATTGTAAATTTTATCGTATGAAAGAAAAAATTATTGCTTATCTGAGCGGTCCCCGTCCGTATCGTGAGGGGATTGCTTTGTACGAGGAGTACGGGCTTAATCTGATGCTGAAAGCCACTTTCCGGCGGAATGCCGAAACAGACCTGCTTCGTGCCACCTTGATGGAGGAACTGCGCAAGCTTGCCGGAATTTCGGAAACGGCTTTCAGGACAATGCAACGGAAGGCAGTGGACTCTCCCCACATATCTTCAGCTTCTATAGTGGTGGAAGAGATCAAGGCTGAGAAAACCGCAGTGAATGTTCCTGTCACCCCGGTTGTGGAAAATGTGATCCGTTTCCGTGACCGTTTCCCCTTCCTCAACTCTCCGGATTGTCCGGATGTACTGAAAATACTGGTTGCCGATATGTTCACGGCCTATGACCTTTATCTAAAAACTTTCAGGGAACTGGGGGAACTGCCGGATGACGTTGAGCTGGAACAGGCGTTGCCATAGCCAAAACAACTGTGGAGAATTACCTGGAGGACCGGAGTATCTGGGAGGAGTTGGAATATTACCGTGACAATCATGCGCTGCTCGGGAAACATCCCCGTATTGCCGTCTATCTACTTCTGACGAGCTTTCCAACAAAAGTGATCTTGAGGTGATGAATATCCGTAAGAATGCGGCCAGCAACGTGTCCAAATGGAAGAAGAAGCTTGAAACCGTTGAAGGTGAGGAGGAACGTGCGAAGGCATTGGCGGCAGTGGATAAATGGGAATCTATGAAATCGGCCGCCGAGAAGGAACTGGAAAACAGAAAAAAAACTGATATTTCGGAAGGGGACGCTGGAGGACGGGATCAATGGGCTACTCCTGAAAATGGAGCGTTTCTCCCACCTTGTGACCGTGGCGAGTTTGCCCATTTACTGTCTGCAAAAAATGCGAGTTGGCGTACCTAGAAGAATGTTTGAACAAATTATCTTATGAATGATATTCCCCCTGACAGCCTGGCTCTAACTGGAGAGCAAAAAAATGATGTTCGCCGCATGGCCTCTTTAGGTTATGCGCCGGAGGATATTGCCGCCTATCTTGGCCTTGACGCTTCTGAATGCTTTCTTTTTGTATATGACGCCGGTATTCCAGGAACCACCATTCGAGGGCTGATCCGTGAAGGCGTGCTTGTCTCACGGGCCGCTCCCGAGATAAAGCTGCACGAAGCAGCTGAGGACGGGAATATTGATGCCGTTAAGCTGCTAACGGAGATCCAGGAACGCCGTTTGTTTGAGAATCTGTTAAAAGATATGGATGAATATGAGTGAATTGCCGGTCAGACCTTCAAGAGTGGACTTTGAAAAGGTTGATCTGAATCAGATCCAGCGCATTCTTTCCACCGGAACGCTGGATTCTTTGCGTCCGGAAGAGAGGGAGTATTTCTCTCTAATGGAGATGGTACGTGGTCTGCGTGCAGGATGCGTTTCACTAACGGCAGGATGGTGACAAAGGCAGGAATAATCAGGCTGCTGAAGTCGGAACCGTACAGCCTGTCCGACTGGATGGCCCGGCAGGTGTATAATGACAGCATCAATTTTTCTATACCCAAGACAACATCCGTCCGGAGGCGTTTGCTGCCCTGTATGCCGAGCGTGCCGAGAAGTGGGCGGACGCCGCTTTCCTGGCCGGCAAGATCAAGGAGGCAAGGGCCTTGTTGAAACTTGCCGGTGAATACCGCAGATGCTTCAGGAAGGAACAGGCGGAGATACCGGAAGAGCTTCTAAACCAGAAAAAGGTTGATATCTATACGGCCAGCCGTGAGGATCTGGGCGTTCCCGCCATTGATAGAAAGGAACTGGAGGGTTTCATCGACTCGATACCGGAGATACCTATTGCTGTGCGTGATAATCTGAAAGAGGACGCACGGATAAGAAAGTTTGATTTGAAAAGACGTATGATTTATGATATCGAGGAATTTAGCGAGGAAGATAGCGAATGATGAGGATGTGGATGTAAAATTCAGCCATAATGTCCAGATGCTGACCGATTTCGTGGATACGACCATTCTGGTTGTCATAGCCGGGCGTGGTATGTCCAAGAGTACGGTCATACAGTCCAGACGTTCATACAGGTGTATCTGGGAAATGCCCGGTGCGCCTTTAGCTTTTGTCGCCAACACTTATGCCAATCTGAAGGACAACATCATGCCCGCCGTACAGAAGGGATGGGAAATGATGGGGCTGTACGAGGGGGTGCATTATATCCGTGGAAAGGAACCGCCAGCCTCCTGGAAGGCGAAATGCTCCATAATTGTCAATGATTACCGGAACTGCTATTCCTTCTGGAATGGCAGTGTTATTTTTATGGGTTCGCTGGATAACTCTTCACTGCTTGCCGGCAATCGGTGGTCCATCTGTTTTATGACGAGTCAAAATATGACAAGGACGAGAAGGTGAACCGTGCCATGCCTGTTCTACGTGGCGATTCTCTCACTTACGGGGCATCGCATCTGTTTCTTGGTCTGACGATCACCACTGATATGCCGGATGTCAACGAGGGGGAATATGACTGGTATTTCCGTTATGCACCCAATATGGATCCAGACCGTATAATTCTGATTGTACAGGCGGCTTTTGAACGGAACGGGCTGCTGTTGAAGCAACTGCGCGAGCAGAAGAAAGACAATCCCAGTCACTCCGTGCTGGCGCGTCTGGAAAGGAAAATAGATTATTATGATCGGCTTGCGCAAATTGCGCCGCGGACAAACCTTTTTTTCTTAACGCATCCTCCCTGGTCAATGTTGATATCCTGACCCCAGAATATATACGAAACTTATATCAAGGTACTCTTGAACTGCATGAGTTCTGCAAGTCGGTGCTGGGTATGCGGCCCGGTCTCCGGCGTGATGTCCGCTTCTATGTATTATTCGGGCAAAGGCATAAGTATTATGACGGGAGTCCTGGAGGGGAGCCGGCGGAAAATAGTCGGGAGTTGCGCTATCTGCGGCATGACGAGCCTTTGGATGGCGGCATGGACTTCGGCAACATGCTTTCATTCGTGATTGGGCAGGAAGACGGAGCGTATTACCGATGCCACAAAAACTTTTTCGAGATACCTCCCGGATGGTTCCGTGAGCTGGCTGACCAGTTCTTGGATTTCTTTGCTTCACATGAATGTAAGGAACTGTCGTTGTATTATGACCGGGCCGGCAATAATTTTGAAAGACAGGGGGAGGATTATGCCAGGAAGATAAAGGATGCCATAGAGAAGGATGCCGATGGCCGGCGGACCGGATGGACCGTCATTCTGATGAGCCGCAGACAGAGTATCATCCCCAGTCGGAGGAATACGGATTCATGCAGGAGTTGATGAAGGGAGAGAATGGGCAATTGCCCCGATTGCTGGTTGATGCGGTGAATTGCCGTGAAATGGTCAGCAGCGTTGAGAAAGCCCCAGCCGGCATCCGCTATAAGGGTGAAACCAAGGTGGTGTTCAAGATCAAGAAGAGTGAAAAGCTTGCCCCGAAGAAACTTCCCATGTTTTCTACCAATTTCAGTGACGCTTTCAAATACCTGATGATGCGCAGAAACTGGCGTCGCATTGTCCGTATTGCCCGTGGCAATAATGCAAATCCCTATATCCCCGGTTTTGAGGAGTGATTTCTGTCCGTACCAGGCATCCCGCCGTTTTTCTCTGTCATATTTCACGAAAATTGCCCGGGGCAATTGCCCCGGGACTCTGAGCGGCCCGCATAGAGTCTGGATGTGTGACTTTAAAGATTTTGGTTTTACTTCATTATTAACTGAAAATAAACTGATTATGTAGATAAACAACAAAATGTAGAACTAAAAAATACCGTTTTCTACTTAGGATAATAAAGAAATTTATGAATAGATGCTAGGGTTTTAAATATTATCTGTACATTTGTGTTGCACGATTTATTATAAAATATTTCCTCTTTATGAAAGTGTAATCTATAAAATCAGGTTTCATGTAATGATGATAGGATATATTATAAGAGGATATTTAAATATGATAGTAATTAATATGTTGATTTACTTTTTAAATGAAAAAACTGAAGGCTTTTATTAAAAAATATCATCTCTGGGTTATGGCTGTGGTATTATGCATACCAATATTATGCTATATTATTAATTTTGCTTCATATGGAGTTAGTGGCAATGTTTCTGATTGGGCTGCTTTTGGAGACTATATAGGTGGAGTATATTCAGTTGTGCTAACAATCGTTTTAGTGTATGTATCCTACTCACTTAATAAAAAAAAGCGAAAAAGAGAAAGAAAAACTGAGGGCGATCCATGAAATATATTCTTCAATAGTAGTAATAAAATCGGAAGAAATGAATATAGATGATATTAATGGTTTGGTTAGATTAATTATAAGTAATCAGCTCTATATTAGGGCAAATGTATTTAATCATTTGATTTCATTTACTGATTATTGCAAGACTGTAATTGTAAATCGGAGTGCGATTGACATTGAGCGTGAAACGTCAATAAAGAATATGCTAATAGATTACTATAATGAATGAGACTAAATACATAGTACCAAAATCTTTAGATGCTAATAATATACTGGATTTTTTAAGAATGACCGAAGATGTTTTTAAAATGAAAGGTCAATTGATTCCTAATGTAATGTTTGATTTATCAAACGTGAATAGAACAAATATATTAGGGTTGTTGTTGATATATAAGTTTGTAGAATATACTTCAATAAATGATTGTTTTAAGAATCCACTTCTACAATATAATAATTATGTTGAAGAAGAGCTGAAAAAATATGGTTTTTGGGAATTACTACAAGCATATATGAATGAGAAAGATTTTAATTATAGAGATCTGGATTTTAAAGATGAAGGGCGCTTTTTTATAGCACCATTGGCATTGTTACGAGAAAAAAAATATAATATTGAAGAAAGTTTTTTACCCAAAATAGAAAATTATTATGCATATGATGAAAAAGTTGTTTCAATGGTATTGACATGTTTGGGTGAGGTTTTGCTTAATTTTTGGGAACATGCAGTAAATGATACAAAATCCATTATTGTTGCTGTTGGAAATAAGGACAAAGTAGAAATAGCCTGTGCTGATACAGGAAATGGTATTGTTTCTACATTGGCACCTGTTTTGAATTATAAAGGCCCAAAGGAGAATATATTGGGAAAAGCTTTGATAAAAGGTATTACTTCAAAAAAATGACCAATCATATGGGATATGGTTTATGGATTTTAGATGAGATTGTAACTGCAACTCAAGGAAAACTTCATATATATTCAGAAGGAGCTTACATTTTTAATAATCATGGAAAAAAGATAAAAGGACTGTGCTCGTTTTGGCAAGGAACAATCATTTATTTATCTTTGCCATTAGCAAATCCAAAGACATTGTCGGATATAGCATCTGTGTATGATGATGATTCATTAACTGAAATAAAAATTAAATTTGAATAATGGAAACAGTTAATTTAAAAGAATTTGGCCCTATAATAAGTGATAGGGAGACCGGATTTAAAATTTATAATTTGATTAAGGCAAAAAATCCACATTCTACTATTGTGAATATAGATATGGATGGTATAAAATCGATGGCTACTTTTTGTGCTAAACAGATTTTTGGTAAATTGTATATAGATTTGACTCCTTCTGTGTTTTATAATAATATTAAGATTATTCGTGCTACAGAGGATGTTAAACTTATAATTAGACTAGGAATACAGAATGCTGTGGAGAATTTATAAAAATTTTGCCTAAGAGAATTGACAACTTTTTAGTAAAAAATGGGATGAGTAAGTTTTGCATTTGTTTTCTAATGTGTTTTGTTACAAAACTAGTAAAAAAATCCATTAGTAAATGTTGGGCTATTGAATATTATCATTATATTTGCAGAGTCAAACATCAAACTTGTTCGTCAAGTACGTAGAGCGCGGTTAATGCTCATATTTTAATGGGCTTTTTTTATGCCTATACAGAACCATTTCGTAAAGTCACGAAAATGATAATACATATAAAGGATATTGTAGAAGTCGCAACTTGTTGTGCAAAGTCTACGGCTGCCTTTCCCAAAACTTAATTGCTCTACGGAGTGACACGGTTTGATTGTTTTAGCGAACTCGGGAAACGGCGGCCGTTTTTTTAATAAACTGCATGTTCGGTAAATTGGGTGTGTTTCTGATGTGTTACAACCTTTAGCAAAGAACCTGATTTTAAAATATCATGTATAACAGAACACGATGGAGATTTGAAATGGATGAAATCACATGAAATGATACATGTCAAATAGGGAGTTAATATAGCAGAATTAAAGTTGTTTTAGAACCATGATTGTGGTATTTGAATTGTTTGGATTGTTTTCCAAAAAGTTTTGATCGATTTTGTTTAATTTAGATTTTAAACAAGAGATACGTTTTGGAATTTAAGGAAACGTCCCCAAAGTAAATACAAGTTAGGAAGTGATAAGCAATAGTTATCTTTTTAACATATCAACGTTTCCAATTTTTAATTTTATTTTCCAATAAGATATAAAGAATAATGATGGTTTCGTGTTATATGTCGTACCAGAAAAAAGAATTATAGATGAGTCGTTTGTATTACTTTTTAACGTATCGCGATACGTTTTAGATATAGTCTGAAAATTGTCTATAATGTAATTCTCTTCATTTAAATTATTATATTCTAGGCCATTGCATTGTAGTATTGTTTTTAAATTTGTTATATTTTTTGTATAATCAAAATTGAATGGGATAAAGTACCATTGTGAATTTGTGTGAGATGTTGTTAATGGTATATTAATAGGGGTACCACTTGGAATATTGGTATTTTTTTTTCATGGTTGACAGAATCACTTTGAAAGCTATTGTTTAATTCATCTTCTTGTTCCGGTTTGATTCTAATAACTTCAGTCTCTTTTCCGAAATATTCTTCAGTGTTAATAATTAGTTGAGAAAAATCATTTAGTTTGTTGATATAAACGAATAAAAGTCTGTCTATTTCAGGTATATATGGTATAATAACTTTTTTTATTTTACAACGTTCTTTAAGGTAAGGTATACCATTTATGTGGTCAGCATGGAAATGGGAAATAAATAGAATATCAATAGTGCTATCTTTTGCATAGAGATTTTCTATATAGTTTTTTAAATTTACATCTTTTGTTATTGTTCCACAATCATATACTATATTTATTTCTTTATCAATTGTTTTATGACATTCAGTATAGAATGCTCCAAATCCTATGGGGTGAAATGTTCTAGTTAATGATACCATAATATTGATGTTTTAAAAGTAGATCGTAAAATAATGATATACTTTTCAATGAAACAAGTTTTTATTCAACTATTTAGGTATTTATTCTCCAAAAAGTTACCAAAAAGTTTGTGGATTAAAAAATAATCCCCATCTTTGCAATGACTTCCATTTTGAACAGGCGGACAGTACCGCCAACATAGCCGTTGGCATTTTTTATGCCCATGGATTATCATATAGTTCCGTCCCGTGTGGAGCGTTAATGCGCCCACTGCCTGTTCAAGGTGGAAGTCAACGGGGAGCGGAACTTTTTTTGTTCCCTTCCCGTAATAATCAACATATTGTTTCATTTTAAATGACTTCCAAAATGAAAAATCAAACAGCTACTTTGCCTGTATTAGAGGCAAAAAAATCCACGTTCAGTGTGTGGTGTGAAAAGGAGAATCAACTGTTCTCGTGTGTTCTTGAATCCGTAGTTACCAACGTCAGGTGTGCCTTATGGCTCATGCTTCCTTGGCTTTTTCTGCATTGGTATGTGCCGGTTTTGTGTCGGCTGTTCCTGCATTGCTTTGCCTGGCTTGGTTTGTTGTGTCGTTACATCTTTGCAAGAAAGGAGGGCTGAAATGAAATTCTTTATTGATGAGCCCAAAACTTACCTGTCTGTCAACAATAAAGGCAGGGCTATGAACCAGTGGATTTCCACTTTCACTCATGTATTGATTCCTGATGAACTGTCACGTGATGCCTTTATTGAGAGTATTCGTGCCAAAGCGTCCATGTTGGATGAAGAGTTTCCAAGAACCAAACCGCTTCGTGTGGATGTTTCCAGAAACAATGATATACATATTGAGGTCTATCCCGATAAGAATCCGTATAATACTGTCTTCATAGTTCATATTTATCCAGTACGCGGCGAGTTCCGTTTCTGTGAATCTACAAACCCTAAAATATTGGAAGGAGGCCTGAAATGAAAGAAGAAGGATTTAACCCGAATGCTGTCATAACAGATCAAGTGATAGATGCGCTGGCTAATATACAGGATCATGAGCCGGTTCCTTTCGGGAGCATACGGAGAAATTGACGGATATTCTGTTGGATGACTTTGAGTTGATGGAACCGGACAATTTGAAAAGAAATCTGGATTTGGTGCAATTCTTTCGGTTCTATGCAGGACTGATAGAGAAATTGCATCCACAAAGCAAGTAGTCCTGTCCTTTATCCCATATTGCATTTGTCCCATATTTGCTTGAAAAATAGCGAATATGGGACAAATTAATTTATATACCGCAGTCGAGGAGATGAAAGCGGTGAGCAAAGCTGAAGGGACATTCAGTATCAAATTCCGGAAATACAACCGTCAGAAACAGTCTGGCGGTGATCTGGTGTTTTTGAAAGCGGCCAGGCTTCGTTCCAAGGCTTCTGATGAAAAATAGAGAATGCCAGTCATAAACTGTTTCTTGTCGATACGGAAACAGGCAACGCATTGAACTGCTGGCAGATTCTGGTAGTGGAATTTAACGGACAGAAAACAGTTTTGTAATATGGAGGTAAGACGTAGCGGAAATTTCGGCTTTGTGGACCCCGGCAATGGATCGCTTTATTCCTTTGACATTTCAGGACGTGGTAAGGGATGGGAACCTTCCAGTATCATGCTGAACCATAACCGTAACACCTGTTTCACGAGGAAAATGAGTGTGGCCGGATATGATATCGTTCCGATGGGGGATAACAATGACATGCCCGGAGAGGTCATGCGCCTGCTTGACCGGTTCTATGCCGGCGAGGGCATTCTTGCAAGATTGCCGGTCTGCAATGGGGGGACGGTCCCCGGTTCTATGAGGATGCAATTGATGATACGGACAACCGTTTCTACAAAAAATGGGTGCTTGCACCTGATATTGAGTCGGACATGTCTTCCTGGGATTATCGGATTTGTATGCACCGTTGTCTGGTTGATCTCACCCACATGCAGGGCTTCTTTATCAAGTTTGTCCGCAACCGTGCGCCCCGTATTGGCGGGCGGGGGAAGCTACTAAGGTTGGAGCATATCCCTTACCAGCGTGCCAGACTGTTGTACCCTCCCCCTGGGAAAAATGATCCGGAAGGCATTGTCGTGGGAGATTTCCCTTTCCCGGATCCTGAATATATGGAGAGGTATCCCATGTTTGATCCGGCAGAGCCTTTCCGATATCCGGTGTCGGCCAGATATTACAACATCTATTCCTTCTGTAAGGATTTTGTTAGTACCCCGCGTTTTCTGGGAGCCTTTGACTGGCTGGAAATAGCCGGTACCTTGGCACCATTACTGCATAACTATAATCTGAATTCCAGTGCGCTCAGTCTGCATATAGAATCTCCACAAGGGTATTGGGACAAGGTGGAGGAACGTTTGAAATCCGTATGCCGCAAGCGTGGGGAAACCTATACGGTCAAGATGCTGGAGGATTACAAGGATGAATGCATGGAGAAATTTGCCGGAGGTATTACCGGGATGAAGAATGTGGGAAAATATATGCACACCACCCGGTTCTGGAGCGATGAAGCCAACGATTTTGAGGGATGGAAGGTGACTCCTATTGATAAGAAGGTGAAGGATTACATCGAGGCACAGATTAGAATCAGCAACAAGGCTGACGCTGCTGCCACCTCCGGGTTCGGAATTGATCCGGTGCTGGCGAACCTCATTTTGGAAAACAAACTGAGCAGTGGAAGCGAGAAACTGTATTCCATCAAGGTCTACAATGCGTCTGAAACGGCTATTCCGGACATGATACTCTGCAAGCCGGTGCAGGAGTATATCAACGCCAACTGGCCGGGAACAGATATACGTATCGGACTGTACAGGAATGTGGTGAGTCAGGAAGAGAACGTGTCGCCGGGAAACCGTATGAAAGAAAACATATAAGTTATGAAAATGATATTCGACAGAAACGGAGAAGGGCGCCAGGAGCTTGTTGCGGCGCTGGGAATGATTTCCGACAGCCTGGACTATTCCAAGTGGAAGCCGGTACTGCCTTTGGCCGCACGCCAGCTGACCTGTATTATCGGGGCGGACGTGCTTTCGGCGATAGTCGCCCTTTATTGGGATGAAGACCTGGATCCAGAGAAAGAGGAACTTGTATTCATGGCGCAGCGTGCCGTGGCATATTTCGCATGGGTAAAGGTTGTTCCCACGTTGGATGCACAGCATGGCGGTAGCGGAAGGCAGAGGAAACTGGGAGAGAATGAGAAGGGGCTGACTGCCCTTCAGGAATATAAGGATGAAATGAACATACTTAATCTGGCGTATGAGTCGGTGGATGCTCTGGTAGGATTCTTGGAGGAGAAGCAGTTTGACTTCTGGGAAAAAAGCCTGGCTAAAAGACAGATGGACGGATTGCTCATCCGTACCAAGGACGAGTTTGACGAGTTCTATCATATCGGCAGCCACCGTCTATTTCTCATACTGGTTCCCATCCTGCGTGAAATACAGCGTACAGACATTCTGCCTGTTGTCGGAAAAGAGCGGTTTGATTGGCTTGTCAGAAGGGATCCGAACGTATGTGACACTCTTTTGGAGGAATGCCAGCGACCTCTGGCACTGTTGGCCATCAAGAAAGCGGTTGATCGCCTGCCTGTAGAGGTTATTCCGGAAGGTATCGTACAGGTGCAGCAGACCGGAACTGTAAAGGAAAAGTTACGGGCAGAGAAAGAGGCGCGGAAAAGTGTGGCGGACAGTCTTCAGGCCGATGCCGACCGGTATCTTCAGGAATTGCAGGATACGGTGGCGGCTTTGGACGCCGCGCCTGAGGAGGTTGATTTCTATGTTTCAGGCCCCACGCTTCAAAGCAAGGGGATAACCTTTTGATTTTTATGCGTGTAATATATTATCAGAACAGACAAGTGAGTGTGCCGGAAACGCTTGAGGAACTGACACCTGCCCAGTATTACCGTTATCTGGAGATCGCCACCATGGCTAACCAGCATATATTGTCGGAACCCGGGATACGTTTGAAAATTCTGTCTCTTTTTCTGGCACTCCCAGTTGATATGGGGCATCTTCCTCCATCCACATGGAAAGAAACGCTGGCACTGTTGTCCCTGACGGATCCGTTCGTTATTCGTGAGGGAAAATCTTTCCGGCTGGACCTGAGTACCGGAATCAACCTCCTTCCGGAATGGAACGGCTTTCACGGACCGGAAGACATGCTCAACGGGGTATCGTTTGACACCTTCTGCAAGTGCATGGCACTGGTAAGACGGATGGGTGATGAGGGTGGCGGCGACAGGGACATGATATTACGGGAGTTCGGAAAAGCTCTTTATACGGGAAGGGAAGGTGCGGAACCGCCAATTCTGCTCTGTCTTCATGCTTATCTGTTTTTTATGAATGTGTTCGCCATCATCCGGGAGGAGCCTTTGGAGATTGACGGTGAAACGGTTGACTTGCGGATTCTTTTCCGAAAAGATGAGAAGCCGGAAGCGGATGACCATACCGGCTGGACAGGCATTGGGATGGATATCGCTGAGAACGGGGTATTCGGGAACTATGCAGAGGTGAGGGCGACACCGTTCTGGGATATCCTTATTTTCCTTTACAGAAAGAAGTTTGAAAAATTACATTCCAAAAGATAGAGCCTATGATCAGTTTGAGAACCTATCGTGAGTATTATGAGGATGTCATGCGGCGTGTACCTGGCATACATTCCGTCAGAGTAGTGAATGTGGACCAGGACATGAGCGACTGTCTGAAAAGTATCAGTCTGACGAGCTTCCGGTTCTGTTCGTGGTCGTACCGTCCGCACAGGAGACAGGTACGGATCCGGACAATGTGGAAGAGGATAACCTGTGTCTTATATTCCTGATGGACCGTATGGATATGCAGCGCCGTGGTCCGGTTCGGGTGCTGGAAGATACACAGCCCCTTGTCGAGAGCATCAAGAATGTGATGCGTGGTGACAGGAACAGGGGGTGCTGTCTTATGCGTAATCTTGATCGGATGACCACTACCCCGGAAACAGGATTCTATACGGATTACAGCGGTTGGAGTGTGTCGTTTAAACTCGGTACGGAATGAGTGACGGATGGAACCCAGTGAGGAGGAGTTCTTCAAAAGAACCCTGTCCCGTGACTTCAAGACCATTTATCAACGGCAGTTGGATATTGCGGAAAGAGGTATTTACCGGGAAGGAAGACAGCTTAAGGTGAGATTCCGCCCGGATAAAATTGTGCCCGGCCGTACAGGCATCTGCGTGACCGTCTTGCGGCAGCCGAGTTTCAGATAACGGGGGTGGATCCGATAATGCTGGAAACGGGCTACCCTCTTTATATACGTTTTCTTGACATGCGGGAGAAACGCGATCTCCGTATCTATAACCGTCAGATATGGGGGATAGTGTACAACAACGCATTGCCTGATCTGAGAGCGGGCATGTCCGATTCGCTCCGCAAGGAGATCCGCAACCGGCTGGAGGAGTTGTTTCCCTGGCCGGACGGGAATGACAGTGCGCATCGTCCCGGATACCGTCCTCATTGATATTTTGCCCCGTTGTCCATGGATATGCGGGGTTCTCATGTTTCTCCCGTCCTTTGCCCCTTCCTTGCCGGTTACTAGTTTTGCCGAAAAGTAACCGTATGAACAAGAAACTGAAGATGATTATATAAGTTCACCCTCTCCCTGAATACCAGTGAGGCCCGTGAGGAACTGAACCGTCTAAACGCGTCCTCCCGTGAGCTGCAACGGACGAATGACGGCTTGCGCAATTCGATGATAGACTGGTAGCCTCCGGCAAGAAAGGCAGCGATGAGTACAAACGTCTGGAGGCAGAGTTGAAATCCAATTCCAAAGCCATATCCGATAATAATGCGAAAGTGAAGATTCTCCGCTCCTCCATGAAGAGCACCGAGAAAACTTATGCGGAATTGGCCAAAAGAGGCCCGCGGGCTTCAAAAACAGCTGGACAATACTGTCAAGTCCCTTCATCCGGAAGAATATGCCCGTTTGGAAAAGCAGCTGGAGGAAACACGAGAGGCGATGGCCCGTCTGCGTGGCGGAACCAATGAAACTTCCGGATCATTCCTGAAACTGGGGAATATGAAAGCTATGGTGGTGGGATTTTTTGCGTCCGCCGGAGCGGCTGCCCTTGATTTTTTCAAAGACGGCATGTCCAAGGCAAAGGAATTTGTCAGGGAAAGTGTGGAGGTGGCCATTCAGGCTGACGGAGTTCTTCATGCATTTGAGAAGTTGGACCGCCCTGATCTTCTTGCAAACCTTCGTACTGCCACTAAGGGAACCTTATCGGATCTTGAGCTGATGAAAGCAACGGTCAAGGCAAAGGATTTCCGGATCCCGGTTGATGATATGGGAAAATATCTGGCATTCGCCCAGTTGAAGGCGCAGCAGACCGGCCAAAGTGTGGAATATATGACAGACTCTATTGTGACCGGTCTGGGGCGCAAGTCGCTTCTTATACTGGACAATCTGGGACTTTCCGCCGCAGAAATCAATGAGGAGGTTGCCAAAACTGGTGATTTCATGAAAGGGGTGTCCAATATCATAGACCGCCAGCTAACACAATCCGGAGTGTATGTATCCGCATCTGACAAGGCTGCTCAGGCTGATGCAAGGCTGGAAAATGCCAAGTTGAAACTAGGAAGACGGTTGTCCTGGCTTGGAGATTTATGGATCAGCCTGAAAAACAGAATGCTGAAACTGTTAATACAACAGTATCCACCGCCAATGAAAAGTTTTATGAACAGAAGGAACGGGTTATAAGCCTTTATTCCGAGTATATGCCGTTGCTGGACCGGTATGATGAGCTGAAGACCAAGACCAGACTATCCTCGGATGAGCAGGCCGAACTTAATTCCATCATCACCAAAATCACGGACAATATTCCCGGAGTGATAACCAAAGTGGGGGAATACGGACAGGCACTGGATATTTCCAGCGGCAAAGCCAGGGAGTTCGTGCGGCAGCAGAAGGTACTGTTGGAATATATGAACCGGGAAGCCATCAAGGAAGAGGAGAATAATCTGGAGGAATACAGGAAGAAATACCAGAACGCGCTGAAGGCGCAGCAGGCCGGAGGGGTGTATGTGACTTCTTCCATGAGCAATACCGGATATTCCACCTCCTGGTTCGATAATACTCCGGGCACACTGGCACGTATTGATGATGATGTCAGGAAGTATGGCGAAATGATCAAGGGTGCTGAGCTCCGAATCCGGGAACTGCGGGGTGAGAGTCTGGAGAAGTCCCTGGAGGACAACGAGAAGAGGATCAAGATGCGGGATGAGTTCATCAAGATGAACAAGAAACAGCTGGAAACATGGCTTGCAGACGAAAAGAATGCGGGCAGCGAGTACAGGGACATGGCCCGCACCATTCTTTCCGGCAAGACGGATATCCAGGTGGATCCTCAGAAAGCCAATGCGGTTAATGCGCAGAGTGTGAAACTGGAGACTTGCAGAAGAAACATTTGCAGGAGCGTCAGCGTCAGGAGGAGGAACTGGAATACCGGATAGCCCAAACCCGTATTGATGCTATGGAGGCCGGGGCTGAAAAGGAACTGGCACAGCGGGAACTTGACAACCGCAGGGAGATATCGCTTCTGCGGCGGCAGAAGGATGACTATATCCAGGCTGTAATCCGGTTTGAGAAAGAAAAGTTCGAGGCCGAGGAGGAACTGAAGGCGAAGAAGGACAAGCGTTATGTGAAAAAATCCTTTGACTCGTACTCGGTGTCCGTGGATACGTCGGCATTTGACACGATCATCAGCAACACCACCAGACGTCAGAGGAAAGAGGGTTTGCATGAGCAGGAAAGTGCATGGGACGAATATCTGATCAAATACGGCACCTTCCAAGGGAAAAAGGAGGCGTTGACGCGCAAATACAGGAATTTGATGGATAGTGAGTCTGATGCAGGCAGGATCGCATCCCTGCAAAAGGAGTTTGAGGAAGCTCTGTCGGCCCTGGATGTTGAGAAGTTGAAGCAGGAGATCAATTGGGAGTTGATATTCGGGGATTTAAGTAAGGTGTCTAAAAAAGAGCTTGACAAAGTCAGGGCACAGTTGAAACTGTTCCGTGAATCCGATGAGTATAAGAATATGGCTGTAGAGCAAAAAAAGGTTGTTGACGAAGCTTTAGACGGGATACAATCCGCCATTATTGACAAAGGCGGACTGCTTGGTGATCTTCCAGACCAGTTGGACAATCTGAGAAAAGCTCAGGAGGAACTGACCAAGGCTCAGGATGAATATAATATGTCCTTGGAAAGTGGAACACATGCCGAGCAGGAGGTGGCGAAGAAAAAGCTTAATACAGCATCCCAGAATGTCACGAATGCGAAAACGAATGTGGACAAGTCATCAAAGAAGGCTATAGACAATATAACCGGAGTCACCAATGCCATTGCACAGCTCGGGGAAGCGGATGTAAGTCTTTCCTCATTCGGGGATAGTGTCGGGTCATTGGTTGACGTACTCTCGGAATCCGGATCGAAGATAGGCGGGATTATTGCTGCCATCCTGGCCATACTTGACCAGATCGGTGACCAGGGGCTTGACAAATTCGTGGGAAATATACTGGAAACTGTGAGCAATGCCGTAGGAGGAATTTTCGATACGGTGGGGTCCATTTTTGGGATCAAGGGGGCCGGTGGTATTTTCCATGGCGCTGATTATTCCGGTTATAATGAGATGGTGGCGCAGTATGATAATCTACTGGATATCTGGGACGAGCTGCTTGACAAAAAAAGGCATATATAAATGAAAGTTACGGTGCAGAAGCATCCAAAGCTGGAGAGGAAGCTCTGAATATTGCAAAAAACGAGCTGGATGTACAAAAGAAACTTGCCGAGGCACGTCTGAGTGCCGGCAGCAGTATCGGAAGTCACAGCCAGGGCTACAGGATGTGGAAAGGCTCCTACAAATGGGAAGGACAGAACTGGCGTGATGTCGCCGGGGAGATATCCAGGGAGTACGGTGTGACGTTCAATGAGATGAAAGATATGATCAATATGTCCCCGGAAGTCTTGCAGTCCATCAGGGAGAATTATGCCGGCCTCTGGTCTGTTATGGACGGAGAGTTCAGGAACCATCTGGAAAATATCATCAAATATGGCGAAACGGAAAAGGAAATACTGGAGGCGGTGAAGGAACAGGTTACCGGTATATCCTTTGACAGTTTTGAGGATTCTTACTGGGAGATGATATCCGATCTGGAGAACGGGAATGAAGAACTGGCCGAGAATCTGGAGGAACAGCTCCGCAAATCCATTATCAGAGCCATGATGGCCGACAAGTACAAGGAACAGGTCAGAAAACTATATGAAACCTGGGCAGAATATGGTGAGGATAGTTATACGAAAGATGAGGTTGATGCATTGCGTGAGATGCAGGAACAGTTGTCTGAAGCAGTGCTGGCCGAGAGAGACAGTCTGGCGGATATCTTCGGATGGGACGCATCCGGAAACTCTTATTCCCAATCCTCTTCCAAAGGATATTCCACCACCATGAGCCAGGAAACAGGTGAGGAGATCAGCGGACGGCTGACAGCCATGTATGAGTCTAATGTACGTTTGGAAACCAAAGGAACGGAAATGAATGCGAATATGCTTATTATTTCCACGGCAGCATTGAATATGGCAAAGGAACTTGCTGCTCATTCGGTGTGTGTCACGGAAATGCGCGATGTATTGCATGAATGCAACGATCATTTGGAGAAAATTGAAAAATATACCGGCATATTGAGCGGCATGGACGACACTCTTGCGAGATAGAAAAAAACACAAAAGGAATGTGATTATGGAGAGGAATGCTTTTATTAATGGCAGGAATATCTGGAGTACATGGGGTGCGGAATTGATGGACGGAGCTTTGGAGGCTATACTGACACCCCCTCCTGTGAAGGACTATATCGAAAATGACAGCAGGTTGGAACATGGCATACAGATTACTTCATCGCCTGAGATCTGCAAGATGGATTCTAGGGAGCTCACCCTGCCTTTTTTTATTACGGGAAACTCGCAAAGTGACTATCTGGATAAATATTCGTCCTTTGTATCCGAACTGGTAAAGGGTAAAATTGCACTGAAAATCCCGGCACTGGGAAAGATTTACAATCTGTACTATCTGTCTTGCGGCAAGTATGGAAGTTACGGAAAATGCCGGGGTAAGTTTATGGTCAAACTCAAAGAACCCAATCCGGGCGACAGGAAAGATATTGTATGAAAATTGAGATCAGAAATTCAGCTGGTACACCATGTTATCAGGATGTTGTCAGAAAAGGCAGCAAACGTAAGTTCACTCTGATGAAGGAGGACTTTATACTTTTGAAGTTCTCCCTGAAATCTCCTGTCTTTTTCAAACTGGGCGACTGGACGGAGGACACACGTTTCGGACGGTTCGAACTATGCGATCTGTACAAACCCAAGTACAACCGTAAAACCGGGGCATACGACTATGAGCTTCAGCTTGACGCCTATTACTGGAAATGGAAAAACAAAATCTTCAAATATACCCCGGAGACGACCGGACAGGAGGCGTCCTGGAACCTGACCGCCCCGCTTGACGTACAAGCCGGTATAGTCCTTAGAAATCTGAAAGCTCTTGGTTACACATACAAAGGACAGGATTTTGTTTTCTCCATTGACAGTACGGTAGAGAACAAGTCCCAGTTGATGAGTTACGACAACATCAACATCCTTGACGCTTGTTTTGAGATGGCGAAGAAATGGGATTGCGAATGTTGGGTGACTGAAAACATCATCCATTTCGGGCGTTGTGAGTTCGGTGATCCTGTTAATTGGGAGATCGGTGTAAATGTAGAGGAAATGACACGCACCGACTCGCAATCCGCTTATGCAACCCGTATCTATGCTTTTGGCTCTACAAGGAACATACCTTCCAATTATCGTCCGGTGGATGAATCAGTAGTTGTGAATGGTGTCGTTCAAAGACGATTGATGCTGCCTGCTGGAACTCCTTATATTGATGCCTATCCTAATATGGTTACAGAGGAAGCCATTGAGCAGGTTATTGTTTTTGATGATATCTATCCACGACGTACCGGTACAATGTCGGATATTGCCACTATCGAAGTGACGGACAAGGTGGAGAATGAGGACGGCACAACCACCGAGGAAAAATGGAATGCCTACCGCTTTAGGGACACGGGTGTTAACTTTTCCGAGAAATATATCCTCCCCGGTCAGGAGCTGAGGATACGTTTCGCATCCGGGCTTCTCAACGGTTTGGAGTTTGCCGTGAAGTTCAATCCTGAGGGAAAGCCGGAGAAATTGGAGGATGGCGGATGGAACCCTGAGGCACAGCTTTGGGAGATAGTCAGGAATGAGGACTATGGCAGACCGCTTCCCGGTGATGTGCTCTTTCCCCAGGATGGAGATGAATATGTGCTTTCCGGCTGGGACAGTACGAAAATAACCGAGCTGGGGCTTGTGGGTGCCGCCGAGCAGGAGTTGAAGGAAAAGACTGAAAAGTACGCTGCCAAATCCAAGATAGACCGAGTACCTATGGCTGCACGATGATGTCAAATGACGCATACCGTGAGGATGGCGTTCATAATTTCTATAGCATCGGTCAAAAGGTCAACCTTATCAACAAGGCTTATTTCGAGAACGGAAGACAGTCAAGGGTTATCGGATTTGAATTCAATCTTGATTTAGCTTATGATTCCCCTATATATACTGTCGGGGAAACCGCCGCCTATTCTCGTATCGGGGAGCTGGAGGAAAAGGTTGAGAGCCTTACCCTAAAGGGACAGACCTATACGGGCGATGGTGACAGCGGTGTGTATGTGATAAGAAGGAATGACTCTACACCGGCCACGGATAGTAACGTGTATTCCGCATTGCGCTCCTTAGTAATGTTCCTTCGTAAGGATCAAGCGGACGGAACAAATTTCTTATTGAAGTTCGGCAAGTTCATCGACTCCATGATTGCCGGTAAAGGTGCCGGTATCTATCCTGACGGGCGCGGTCAGTTCGAGCGTCTTGAGGTACGCGGCTCCGCAGTGTTCAAGGAAATCATCTATAACCGTCTGAACGCACAGGAAGGCGACACCTCATATTCCGAGAACGGAGTCATTGAGTCCGTGGCTTTAGAGAGCGACGGAACTTATACCCTGAAATTGCGCAAGCGCTGGGAGAATGACTTCACCGCATTCCAGGAGGGTGATATAGTGTACGGGATTGTAAACAACCTCTTTTCAACGGGGGAGTATTACGCCTCGTGGATGCGCGTGCTGTCCAAGAATGTCCCGGCCAACTCCATCTCGGTGTTGTCATACCCGGACAGTGAGGTGCCGGGCGGTAAAAACTATCCTCCCACAGAGTTGACGATCATTACCAGAAGAGGAAACGCCTTCAATGAGGACAGGCAAAGCTACTGGTATTTGTCCGCCACCACGGATAAATGTCTTGTCTGGCTGGAAGGAGTAACGAAGCCTGTCTTGGAACAGAACAACTATTACATGATATTGGGGCGTTTGCCCAATTTGGATTTGTTTGACAATCTCCCCGTCAACTATAAGCACTCGTACATATTCGCCCGTGCCGGCATCTTCGGTGAACTTTACCGGGTGGACTGGCAGGGACTGCCCGTACAGGAACTGGTGGACCGTGGCTTTTGGTCGGCCGAAGTCGCGTCCTCTGACAATCCTTACACCAATACGCAGGAGCGGGCGGACACAGTTTGGCACTACGGCTGCAAATGGAAGTGCTGATGACGGGAACAGCCGACGAACCGCAATATGCGGCGGCGGATGGGCGATGCTGGAAGGGAACCCGGAATTTACGATAGAGATCGGCAGCACAAAGGTGGTATTTTGATATCGAGACTTTTTCCACAACGTTATATATTACCGGCAAGCTGTACAACCGTGACGTGACAGATCATATACTTGACGCTGATGTGAGCTGGACGCGTGATACCGGGAATGTATCAGAAGATAACGCATGGGCGGTGAAGCGTGCCGGCGCCGGGAAAAATCTTCCTCTGACGATAGATGATCTCGGACCGAATTATACCAACATGCGGGTGTGTACGTTTAAAGCACAGGCGTTATTGCGTGACGGGCAGCAGTTTGAAGTGGCGGAGAATTTTGTAACATTTTAAAATGGTTTTATACAATGGCAACAAAGCAACGAAAAATAGAAATCAACTACCGGCTGTTACAAACCAGTTGTAACATCGAGGTGGTGGGCAGCGTGCCGGACATGCAGGTCTACCAGGCTGACAAAGCTGAATACACTCCGGACTATACGCTGACACCGCTGGTCCTGTTTCCGCGGTGCAACGCCACCGATCCGGAAGCGGTGACTAAAATCGGGGCGGTCAACTCCAGGCTGACCAACATGAAGTGGTACGAGCGCATCGGAACCACACGCACACTTATCACATCGACAAACACAGGCTACAGCATTACGGAGTCCGGTGACAGCAAGGGACAGATCACAATGAAAAAAAATGTCACCGTCCTAAAACCCGTCACGCTGGAGTTTTACGCGGAATATGCCGACACACGTACCGGACAGCTGTTTACTTTTCAGATGAGCTGTCTTGTCCGCGCGGTTGACGGTACGGATGCGATCCCCGTATTGACGATAGACAGCCCGTCCACGCTGGACTGGAACCCGGTGCGTGACATCACCGCACAGACCATCACGGCTAAACTGATGGTAGGCGACACGGACGTGACGGCTACGGGCAAATGCAAGTTCTTCTGGTACCGTCTGTTGTCTACGGGAGCGCTGGAGGCGATAACCACAGGAGCGGGTGACAACGACTGGGAGTTTGTATCACTGAACAAGAATGTATATAAGATTGACCGCAATTATATAGGTGATGACATCACGATTGTCTGCAAGGCCACCTATGCGGCTTCCGGGACTCCGGCATCAACCCCGGGCACATCGGACCCGGCAGTCTCTACGGTGATACGCCGCAGGATTCCGAAGATTGAAGCCGACTGGGAGGGCGTACCTACGGGTGTTCCGGATGGGACTTACGTCATCTTTCCCAGACCCGTCATTCGGGATACCATGGGGGTTATCCCGAATCCATCCGCCATGTTTAACTGCCACTGGTACGTCAAGAAGAGCGGAGATGCCGGATATGCCAAGGTTGCCGACGGATACTCTCCCAGGATACCTTTCAGCAACGGCATGATGTTAAAGCTGGAGGTGGAGGACAGAGGCCCTTACGTGGCGCTGACACAAGGCGGCAAGGTGCTCACACAGGGGGGCAAGGCGGTAGTAGTAAGAAAATTTGGATAACATTAAAAACAATAGAATTATGGCATTTTACATTAAAGTAACGAAGGAGGTTGCCGACCGGTTGCATCTGACCGATATCCGCAACAGGACAGCGGATGGCAATGTATTATTGTGGCAGGCGGACGTGGCACGTTTCCCCGGCGACACGGTATTTGACAGGGCCAAGGAAGCGGGCGGCGTCTGCCTGACCCCGCAGGCGGCGAAAGAAGAGATAGACGGTACGGACCATCCGTCGAAGTATTCACACCTGCCTCTTGGGGGGAGGACAACACCGAAAGCTCCGAAGGCACGGATAGTACGGAAACGACCGGGGAAGGAGGAGCGTCATGAGTTTGGCCAGCGCGACCGGACAGGTCATATTTTCGCAAAAGGCGGCGTATACATGCCTGCCATCCAGTGTAACCAGGGAGATCTGTATCAGGAGTATATGGGCGAAGCGTCCGCGCCGACGAACATCGCACCGGATTTCGCTTCGCTCAAGCCCGTCTTGTCCTTCATTCTCACCTCTTCGCGGGTGGCGGAAGGGCTGGTGGTTCCTTCCTCCATGAAATGGTATTTCAATGATGTCGAGATCAAGTTCTCGGGCAATGTCTCCACCAACACGTTTGGCGGTGAGACGGGACATTTCAAGTTTATCCCTTACCAGCCCGGTACGACGGATTACTACGGATTGCAGATCGTCAAGAATCTGGTCAAGGCGAGCGGAGCGGCCTCTTGTACCATCAAGGGTGAAGCCACCGTGACCGTTGGGAATACCAGCGACACCGTCCAGTTCGTCTATAGCATCCCCATTACCAAGGGGGTCGGAAACCAAAAGCATGTGACGATCATTGCCGGTGACAACAAGTATTTTACCCTTCGGGACAAAGGGCAGAGCTGCATTCTGAAAGCCGTAGCGCGCATGGGCAGTGACGAGATCACTACCGGACTGGCGTACAAGTGTACAACCAGGTCAACGGTGCGTGGAGCGTGCTGAGCGGAAAGACCACACAGACATTGACCGTCACCAACGATATGGTTGACACGACAGGTGTGTTCAAGGCGGAGGTGTACCAGGGCGGCAAGCTCATCGGTCAGGACACGCAGTCCGTAATGGATGCGTCCGATCCGTTTGATTTGATCCTGAATCCCACGCCCGAGGACGAGACCATCCGGGAAAGTGGTGACACGGTGGTCTATAAGCCCATTCTGGTCAAGCGTGGAAGTACCACCAAGTACAAGGACATGACTTTCTATTTCGTGTTCATGGACAGTGCAGGAGTAGTCCTTAACCCGTCTACTTCCGGTACAGCAGCCACTTCCGGCACGTGTACTTGGGACATGTGCCAGCAGGCAGGAGGCAACGTGGCATGGACCATCACAACCAAGGAATAAGGAGGTGATATGCCGTTGGTGACTAGAACCGGACAGGTCAGTTTTGCTCCAAAAGGTGACAAGGGAGATAAGGGGGCGCGCATGCGTATGCGTGTATGGGAGGCGTCTGTGTCTTACCTGGAGGGCAAGCAAGGGCAGCAGTTTTACGACATTGTACTTTATGACAACCTGCTGTACCTGTGCATCCGTTCGCATACGTCGGTATCGACGGAAACCCCCAAACAGAATGTGGCTTCGGGAAAAATAAAATACTGGGAGGTAGCACAGAGCTGGACTTTTATCGCCACCAAGCTGTTGCTGACCGAGAAGATCAAGGCGTCCATGATTGATGCGGACGGTATCAGGGCGGTCAATGTGGATATCAGCGGAAAAATCACGGCGGATAGCGGACGTATCGGTCCGTTTTCCATAGATTCCGGTATGTTGTCCTCAAAAACTCTTTATGAGGGGACGGATTCCCATGTCGGTTTCAACCTATCCGCCGGACAGATAGAGTTTTATAACGAAAGGACATTTGCACGTGTAAAAATCGGAGGGAACACGAAATTTGTCACAATCGAAGGGATATCGTATGATGCCGGAATTGACATACAGAGTCCGAATGCCATGATCGGGATGCACATCAAGACCCTGAGCATTCCTCTGTTCGTGGAGGGGGGTAACATTTTCCTTCATCCGAACAATGACAGTTATGTGTCCATACGTGGGCTTACGCTGAATGCAAGGGCTGTAGCGGTCAGTACAAAGCTGAATTCTAATGATGATATAATATCATTTACCAACACGTCCGATATAACAGTCACGATGCCTGATGCGTATGTTGGGAAGGTGTTGTTCATAAAGAAATACAATACGGCAAGGGTGACACTTACGGGAGGTACTTTTATGAATGCGAATGATGGAGATACAAATACTTCTTTTGTTCCTTTACAGCACAGTCACATGCTTGTATATGATGCAAGAGGCAGATGGATAGATTATTATTGCGGATAACAGTATTTAATTAAGAATATTATGAAAGTTGATTTTACAAAATTTCCCCTGTTCACGGGGATAGACAGACAGGATATGGTGATAGCGGATATCCGTAAGGATATTGCTGACGGCATTTACAGGAACGTGCCCGGTCTTCCGGCGCACGTGCTTGCGGAGAAGATCTATCGGAACGAGCTTGTGGAGCTTGCCGATGACGAGATTCATATACTTGACCTCTACACTTCCGCTTCGGTGGGGCAGCTCGCCGACTCATGGCAGGATTATAAGAAAAACAATTTGGAAACTGGTAAATAAAAAATATTATGGAAAAGATGGAATTAAGTGAGGCGTTGAAAGCCAATGCCTCAGTACTGGAAGGACTGTTAGGGATAAATGATACGTGGTACAAAAGGAGATTTGGTGAAATTACTGATTTTAATGAAGCTAATAATACTGGATATATGTTTGTCGATAAAACCCAATCATTGGATAATAAACCCAATACATCAAGTAATTATGGATTCTTGGAAACGATTGCTATTAATGAGGTCACCATCAAGCAAACTTTTGTAGATTTTCAGAGCAGATTTTTTATTCGAATATGTAATAATGGAACTTGGACTGATTGGAAACAAATACAAACAACATAGTATTAAAAATAAGTCATATTTTAATGAGATAAAACGGATGGGTGCCGGTCCACACCCGTCCGCTCCTCATGTTACCAAAGAATTATAGTATTTCTATATCTTCAGCATCATCCAGATTCTCATCAACAATATTCATGGATAAAGACAGGTCAACCCCAGTAGTATCCAAAAACAAAGCACTTACACGAAATGAAGCTGTGTTTGTCTTGCTCCGAACGAAGAGATGATCATTTTTTCGTTTGAACTCTATTTCAGAAATCATACTACCGTTGACTTTCCTTATGATATAGGAGTTACCAGTCTTACTATTAATAAAGAACAGACCTGTAGAACCACCCCAATATACATACAATATCATACCGATATAGGCGTTAGATGAACTCGCTAGGCGAACGACACATACTTCTTGAACGGAGTCTTTATTGCAAACCAATATAGGAGAAAGAACGCCTTTTCTCAAGAGCCTTTACTTCCTAAATTAGCAATCGGCATCAGTTCTTCCAGAGCATAAATTTATGATCACAATGTTATAATTTGTTACATAGTTGCTACATCAGTCAAAGTTAAACCATTCAAAACGCTTGCAGGATGTGCTTCTACCGTAATTGAAGGAATATTTATATATTTGCTAGCTCCTATAATTGATACGCAATAATTTATGTTATTTAAAGTTTTGTTATGTATGTATAAATTGTAATCAGAATCCTCTTTAACAAACATGTTGCCGTTTCCAGACATAGAGCATTTATGCCCTCCTTTCTTTACCGGGTAATATACTGCTAAGTCGATTTTTTTAAAATATCCATTTTCGTATACTGTCACCGTTAGTAGAGTATAATAATATTGTTTTAATTTCGTAGCTTAATGCAAATAACAGGCCCTTCGCCAACGTATGCTATACACATATTCATGGATGCTAATCCTTTTGTTTCATTTGTTGCAAGTGGAAGAAGTCCTTCCAGAAGGATTTTACTAATCTTCTTAAGGCAATAAATTTTGATAAGCAATTAAAAAAGGAACCCTGCTTCCTTCAACTCCTTCAATTTTGGAAGTCATAATAGTAGTATAGTCATTTTCAAAAGTGAAAGTAAATAATGTTCCATCAATATATTCTTTATACCCTCCAATATATTCTATATTTTTAGTTGCTGGAGATATTACAGCTATTGATGGATATAAATTATAATATTGACTACATATCACCAATATGCCATTTGCTTTTATTCTTTTTGATTCACCTTTATGTAACGAAAATGATTCACTAGTAAAACCATTGATAATCTTATTTATCTCTAACAGTCCTTCCAGAAGTGCAAACAGATAAATTTTATGTCAAAGAAACCGTCTTCCAGGTCCCCAACCACCATTCCACCATTTTATTCTAAACACTAAAAAACCACCATAGTTATTAGTTCTAAATTGTACTGTTGACTGTCCCAGATTATGACTGAAGACAAGAAGCGTTTGATCATTGTATGAAGTGCCTTTTATTGCATATACTCCAGGCTCATACACTTTATCAATATCGTCTTCAGTTTTTAATTGGATATACCCTTTTCCTTTAAATATAGTACTACTGCTAACTCCTAACAGTCCTTCCAGAAGGATTTGTATCAATGACTTTTGTATTACAATATTATTTTAAATGTTTGTTGGTCTATATATCGTTTATTCTGTTCTTTTTTTCATATAATGATTCTTTTTTAAATATTTGTTATAGCTTTGCTATGACAATTAATAATGTTTTTTCATTTATTAATTTTTGAATGCCGTGAGGTATTTTAATTAATAAAAAGATTTGTGTATGGAATTGGGCAGGATTGGCGAATCCTGCCTTTTTGATACCGTACGTCAACTACATAATAATTTGGGCAAAACAAAATTTATATATAACTTGTAGCATCTATATTGAATTAAACATTATTCTAAATCACTAAAAGAGTTTGCTGATAAAAATGTCTAGATGCTATCGTTCGTGATGAATAATGGCATCTTTTTACAAATGTTTTTTCACAGACCATTTTTTATAGATATTATACATCTTTACTTGCGAAAGTGGGGGTGTATTTTTTATTGGCTAAATTTTGCAGCTTGGAACAGAGGATGCATCTTTGCGGAAAAATGGATAAAATCAGATACCGTCTTGTATATAACCGCCAGAACACACTTAACAGGCAGGGCACGGCTCTTGTACAGGTTGAAGCCTATTTGAACCAAAGGAAAATCTACCTGAAGACCAATGTTTACCTCAAACCGGAGTGCTGGAGCCGTGAGGGGG
>ENA-OQAS01000136-OQAS01000136.1-human-gut-metagenome-genome-assembly--contig:-NODE-136-length-37728-cov-4.884312_pt1 | contig 37728 bp, 48 predicted proteins | sample MGYA00242733_ERZ504523 | MGnify/ENA primary metagenome ERZ504523 (study PRJEB26092, sample SAMD00036239) | human gut metagenome | host: Homo sapiens | study: EMG produced TPA metagenomics assembly of...
GTATTCTTATTGGTCTCATTTCATTTCCTCGTCTGTCTGCAGCAATTCCAGGCCGTTCTGTTCTGAACAGCTGAATTATCTATCGGCTGTTATTTTCTGAAATACTGTTATTTCTTTTCCGTCTTTTTCTGATCCTCTGTATTCTATAAATCAAACATCTGCGTTTTACTTTATCGCATGCTCATAAACTTGAACATTTTTGCAAAACAGATCATAGCATGTTTCCTACTGTATCATGTTTTTGTGAAATTACTGCGAATTTTTTCAGAGCAAAAGAAAAAAGCTGTCACATCATTGGAGACACAGAAAACTCCGCCGACGTAACAGCTTCTTTCTGAAGGAATCTGTGTACGCTGATCCACAGATCTATTCATGGGTGTAATTATTAACTTTATGTGATGAGTTTTTTAGTTCCCGGCCTGTATGATACGGACATTCACATATCCTGAGGTGGCTGTTTACAGGTTAAGAACTATTATGGATATATGATAGCATGGCCATATACATTTGTAAAATTGATATTTCGTGTTTATAATATAGAATATTTTAATATTTATCAAACGGATAAAAGCCTCTACCACACGGTAAAATCCTGTTTTTATAAAACGGTATAGCCTCTGGATTTCAGGCAGGATCTCACTTCCATGATATCCTCGGTATGGAATACCATGATCGGCTTGCCGGAATCACGGTTAAAGGAGAGGTACAGATAATCCACGCTCACATTACTGTCCTTCAGTGTAAGAAGCAGATCATTCAGATTTCCAGTCTTATCCTCAACCTCCACTCCGATCACCTCGATCACGTGGCAGAGATATCCGGCAGCGATCAGAGCCTCCATTGCCTTATCCGGCTCCGAAACTACCATTCGTACGATTCCGTACTCTGCGCTGTCATTGGTTACAGAGCCCAGAATGTTGATATCCTCATCCTTCAGGATACCGGTAATGTTCTGCATAACACCCTTTTTATTTTCTGCATAGATGGATAACTGTTTCAGCATGATAAAATCCTCTCTTTCCTATGTGCTTTATTTTGCTGTTCTATCGTATGATAAATCTTCGCACATCTTATCAGGTATGTCAACCAGAGCAAGCCGGATAATAACACAGACATTCATATTTTAGTTTACCCGGCTCCATAAACACTGATATTTTATGATCAGCATTTAACCCGGACCGCCTGTTCACCGCATGTGAGCATGGAGATATTTTTCCCGGGTAGCGATACCTCCCCGGATATGTCGCTCCTGCTTGTTTACATCCAGTACCTTGCGAACTTCTATGGCCAGAGCCGGATTGATCACTTTCAGGCGTTCTACGCAATCCTTATGTACCGTACTCTTACTGATCCCGAATTTCTTAGCTGCCTGCCGCACCGTAGCCTTTGTTTCAACAATATATCCTGCGATCTCAACTGCACGTTCTTCAATATAATCCTTCACTGCCAAGCCCCCGAAGACGCTTTTTTACAGTGTATGCAGAGGCTTTTTCAGGTATGAGCCCTATTCTGTGCAAAGCTCCTTATAATAATTTAATTCTTTTTCGCCTGCTTATAAAGCACAAGACAGACGATCACAAACACAACCGTAACCGCTACGGTAAGTGGAAGGATCATAGAAGAGCCCGCCCCGAGCAGAAGGCCAAATCCCTGTCTCAGCGTCAGGATTCCAAAAATGGAAAAAATAACAAATGCAACTGTATTGAGGATTCCCTCCGGTGCCTTGCTTTTCAGAAGATATCCGATCAGAAGTCCGATCACATCCGCTGCAAAAAGTCCCAGTGAACAGGCAAGCCATACCACAACCGCCGAACTCAGTCCCTCATTGGCACCAAATGTAATTGCGGTAAGCTGTGTCTTATCCCCCAGCTCCGCAACAAAAAATGTACAAAATACAGACAGCGGTGCAAATTTGATCTTGCGATCCTTAACATTCTCCTCCTCATCATCGTCACCCTTCAGCGTTGTCACCGCAAAAAACAGGAACGCTGCACCTGCGATCAGACGGATCAGCCAGGTAGGGACCACGGTACTGATAATACCTCCTGCAAGCACTGCCAGTCCGTTGAGCACCAGGACAGCAACACCGGTTCCAAGCAAAATATCCTTCAGCTTGAACCTGGAAGTCATTGCCACCAGCATCAGCTGTGTTTTGTCACCCATTTCCGCAATAAACTGGGTAAAAAGCACTTTCATAAATAACAGCATTTTTCTTCTCCTTTGCATATTCATCCGCTTCGGAGCCATAAAAAAAAGACCCACGTATACTCTATCTCTGTAACAGAAATAAAATATACATGAGTCTCATTCTTTAAGATTTGCCAGGTGCATGCACCAGTATGTTGACAAACCACGTCTACACGCGAATTACTCCCTCACGGAATTGATTTTCGTCATTGTAGCAAAGTTGAGAAATTTTGTCAAGAGCATTAGAAAGCTCCGCCTGTGCTGTACAAGAGAACCGGCGATTCATGCCGACACCACTAGAAATCCCTGCCTGCACCGCCACCGCCGAAGCTTCCTCCGTCTCCGGAGCTTCCGCTGTCGTAGCTGTCATAATCATCATCTCTGTCATCGTCATTACCGGAACTTCCGCCGCTGCTTTTTCCCCCTCTTCCCAGGATCCAGCTCAGCGGAAACAGGGAATTAAAGAGCCGATGCAGTACACTCATACGGCTGAAATTCTTTTTCCAGTAGTCTGCGGTATCCTTTCCCGACAATTTCATTATCAGGCCCTTCAGAACCAGAACCATAGTTACGATAAGAAATACAGGCAGCATCACGCACAGCAGATATGCGCCCACCATGAGCAAAACGATCATCACAAGCCCCAGCGCGATCTCCCAGACAGTTCCCTCATCCTCATCGTCGTCCACATCCTGCTGCACCTTCTCATACCTGGGAGCTGTTATCTTCTCCAGGCCGTATTCCTCACGGATCTCATTTAGCAGTGCATAATAAAGCTCCACGGTACCTTTTTCAAACTGATTGTCTTTATAGGAAGGAACTGCATATTCATCCAGAAGTCGTCCGGTCTTTGAATCAGGCAGCTTTCCCTCAAGACCGTAGCCGACAGATACCCAGACTTACGGTCCGAAACCGAAAGGACGATCAGGACACCATTATTTTTCTTCTTTGAACCAATTCCCCATTTGCGGCCGGTTTCCACTGCATAATCACTGATGTCTTCCCCATCGGTGGTATCCACGGTAAGGACAACCAGCTGCGCTGTGGTATCCTCATACAGCTGCTCACCAGCCTTGCAAAGCTCTTCCTTCCAGGTATCGCTGAAAACCCCTGCATAATCATTAACATAGAATTCTTTTGTGGCAGACGGGATCTTCCCGAAAGCTGCCAGCGTACTTCCGGACAGCGTCAATACAAAAGCCAGCAGCACAGCCATCCGTCCGATCCATTTTTTCATAGGATATTCTCCCTCTATCCGTTCTTTCATTTCATCAGAACAATGGTCTGATCTTATCACTCTGCCAGCATATCCCCTACATCCGGCGTATCTGCTGCTGAATCATCGGCCTCAAAATACGACGCCTTCTCAAAGCCAAGCATGGAACCAAATACATTCCCGGGGAATTTCACAAGCCTTGTGTTATAAGCTTTCACAGCCTCATTATAATCTTTTCTCGCTACAGAGATCCGGTTTTCGCTTCCGGACAGTTCATCCATCAGGCCCACATAAGTAGTATCACTTTTCAGTTCCGGATAATTTTCCACCACAACCTTCAGACCGGAAAGTGCACTGTCTATCTGCTGATCTGCCTCAGATTTCTCTTCCACGGTATCTGCATTCATCAGCTGGTCCCGCGCCTCCAGAACCCTGTCAACAACCCCCGTCTCATGCTTCGTGTAACTTTTTACCGTGCTGACGAGATTCGGGATCAGATCTGCACGTCTCTGCAGCATGGTATCCACATCAGCCTCTGCAGTTTCCACAGCTTCTTTACTTCCGGCAAGCCCGTTGTAACTGAGCATAAGTCCTCCGGCAAGGACCACGATCACTGCAATAACAGCCAAAAATACTTCTTCATCTCTTTTCCTCCCTTCCGGTATCACAGATAACCTTTCAGCCTGCGATACAGAATTTTTTATATCCCATTGTACCAGAGCATACAGGATTCCACCAGAAAAACTCACCTTTTCGGTCAGAATTTTTCTGCCATTTCCATAAGTCCCTGATATATTTTTTCGGAAAGCGGAATGGAAACACCAAGTCTCTTCGCTTCTTTCACAATATAGCCGCTGAAGGTTTCCAGCTCCGTCTGTTTTCTCCGGATGCGAAAATCTCTCTGCAGGGAGCTGGTTGCATTATCTGCATGTACATGGCGGAATTTATGAATCACCTCATTGATGTGCTCATCCGTCAGCGCAACCCCCTTGGCCTGACCTACACTGGCAGCTTCCCATACAAGCTTCTCATACTGCTGCGCTTTCACCGGATCTCTGCGGAGCTCCCCGATGGTATTATCATAAAAAGCAGTCATCACATTAAAGGCACAGTTGAGGATATACTTTCTCCAGATCTCCACCTCGATATCCCCCTGATCCTTATAGTCAATATCCGCACCTTTCAGGATCCCTGCCACTTCTGCAACTTTCTTCTGCTGCCGTTCATCCGCATCTTTGATTCCAATACAAAGCCACGTAAACGTATCCTGCTGGGAAATGGAAAAATCCTCATTGGCAAAAGCCACCGTATAGATCAGCGAATCCACAACCGTTCCCTTACCAACCAGACGGCGGATGTTTTCTCCCGGGTCCACACCATTCATCACCGGAATGATCACTGTGTCATCCGTGACCATGTCCCGGATACTTTCGCACACCTCAGCCAGAGAATAATTTTTTACACAGATAAAAATATAATCCTGCTGTCCCATATCCTGAATTGGAACTACCCGCTCTGGCTTTGCCACGATCTCACCCTTATAATCACTGTGGAGCACCAGGCCTTTTTTCCGGATGCTCTCTGCCCTGGCGCCACGTGCAACCATCGTCACATGCGGATACGCCTTCGCCAGCAGCCCGGCTATGTAACCACCAACACCACCAATTCCGATCACTGCGATCTTTTTCTCTTCTGTATTCATATTTTCTGTTTCCTTTCCTGCTGTTTCTCCCTGAAAACTTACCCGCCCGGGAAAATGTGGATATTCACGATTCGCATTGACAAACAGCATGGATATTCACAATCTACATTCGCTACCTGCTCATTGTATCAAATATTCCCATACATTTCTAGAAAGCAATTTTCAGTAATATCCTGTTCAAAAAATATAGAAAAATACAGAAACTTTTTATCCCGTCTTTTTTTGTCCCGGATTCTGGTGTATACTGGATATAAATTTTTACGAAAAAAGCAAAAATGTGAGGTGACAAATGGATACCAAACCCGTTTTTCACGGAAGTGATATAGAAAAGATCTGCAACTACTACAATCTGAAAAAAGAAAACATCGTCAAATTCGGTGCAAATGTCAATCCTCTGGGACTTTCCCCAAAAGTCGGCAGAGCCATTGCAGAACACGTGGATATCCTTTCCTCCTACCCGGACAGAGAATACACATCCCTTCGGAATACGATTTCCAGCTACTGCAATATTCCCGCTGATTTCATCCTTCCGGGAAACGGCTCCAGCGAGCTGATCTCCCTTCTGATCCAGGAGCGTGCCCCGAAGCATACTCTGATCCTTGGACCTACCTATTCTGAATACTCCAGAGAGCTCTCTTTCTCCGGAAGTACCCAGGAATACTACCACCTTCAGGAAAGCAATGATTTCGAGCCGGACATTCCGGATCTCTGCCGGAAGCTGGAGCAGGGCTATGATTTTCTCATCCTCTGCAACCCCAACAATCCGACCTCCTCTGCCATCAGCCAGGAAGAGCTTCGCAGACTTATCGGTTTCTGTGCAGAAAAAATATCTTCGTGATGATCGACGAAACCTACGTGGAATTTGCCCCGGATATCAACGCCATCACCGCAGTTCCGCTGACACGGGAATTCACCAATCTCATGGTACTCCGCGGCGTATCCAAATTCTTCGCTGCTCCCGGAATGCGCCTGGGCTACGGCATCACCGGAAATATGGAATTTCTTGCAAAAATGCGCGAAAAACAGACACCATGGTCACTTAACAGCCTTGGTGCCTTTGCAGGAGAGATCATGCTGCAGGATGAAGATTATATTAAAGAAACCAGAAATCTGATCCTTTCCGAACGCGACCGGATGATCCGGGAACTGAGGGATACAGACACCTACAAAATCTATCCCGCCTATGCAAACTTTATCCTGCTCCGAATCCTGAAAAACGGACTGACCTCCTATGACGTATTTGAAGCCTGCATCAGACAAGGCATGATGATCCGTGACTGTTCTTCCTTCCAGTGCCTGGACGGGGAATTTGTACGATTCTGTATTATGATGCCGGAGGATAATTCACGGCTTGTTAAAGTGCTGAAATCACTGTAAAAGCTGTACAATACGATCCGGTATTTCCGGATTCCCTGTTTTATGCTTCCTGTGCCTGATAGACATTTCTGTCAGGCATTTTTTTACCTGCATATTTTTCTGCAAAGATCACTCCAATATGGTGCACTCATATATGCGCACTTGTCATTAATTTATTTTTTCTAAATATAAAAAAGAGTTGTTTCCGAACAGATGATCACTCACACCTGCCATACAACAGCTCTTTTTTCATTTCATATCTTCAAAATCAATCCGTCATTCAACTATTTGCTCATAACAAAGCGCTTTTTCCCGAGTTTATCAAATTAAATTCAACACCTTCATCGCATTACTCTCCGTCACAGCCACAACCTCCTCGCAGCTGATTCCCTTAATCTCCGCAATGGTCTTCACAACCTCCGGCAGATACAGGGAGCTGTTTCTTTTTCCACGGTTCGGCACAGGTGCCATGTAGGGGCAATCGGTTTCAAGCAGGATCTGATTCAGCGGCGCATACTCTGCCACCTCTTTCAACTTCCGGGAATTCTTAAAAGTAACCACTCCGCCGATTCCAAGATAAAGTCCCATATTCAGATACTCTCTTGCAATTTCTTTGCTATAAGAAAAGCAATGGATAACTCCACCATACATCCCATCCTGCATATATTCTTTCACAATATTCAGCGTATCCTCTGCTGCATCACGCTGTGGATCATAAACGGAAGCTTTTTCTCACGGGCGATGTCCATCTGCTGGCGGAATACCTTCTGCTGGAGAAGATGCTCCTCCTTCTCCTTATGCCAGTAATAATCCAGGCCGATCTCACCTACGGCTACCGTTTTTTCATGTCGCAATATCTGCGGATCTCATCCAGCACAGCTGCATCCACCTTATCCGCATCATCCGGATGAACACCCACTGCGCCATAAACAAAAGGATATTTCTCAACCAGATCATAAACCCGGTCAAAATGTCCCACAGAAGCACACACATCCACAATATGCCCGATCCCGTTCTCCTGCATACTATCCAGCATGGCAAAACGATCCTCATCAAAAGCCTCATCATCGTAATGTGCATGAGTATCAAAATCATAGCTTTATCCACAGTCATCTCGTCACCGACGGAAACTTTTCCACCTTTCAGCACTCTTGTAAACACACCTTCCCGGGGCATGATGCACTCACCCATCTTCTGAAAAATGGCACAGCATTGTGGCACTCTTTTCCGATCTGAGTCAGCTCCAGCACAACCTCACCACAGCGAAATCTGGTGCCAACCGGAAGCTTTGCAAAATCAATCCCTTCCACAACCAGATTCTCACCAAAAGCACCATCCTCGACCTCTGCGCCCTTCGCACGAAACGCATCGATCTTTTCACCGGAAAGAAGACTCACCTGCCGGTGCCACTTTCCGGCATGAGCATCCCCCTCAAGCCCCCAGTCCTCCACAAAAACCGCAGACCCAACATTCTTCTTCTGTGTTCCTTTCTTCTCACTGATACAAACCGCAAGTACTTTTCCCATAACAGACTCCTATTAATTACACATCGTTACCAAATTTATTCCTATATATCACACCAGCAATATTGATTTCCAAAACCTACCACATGTAACTCTCAAGCCTCAGGAATTATGAATCGCTGGAGATGAATTTTAATCATAAAACCTACCACATCCAACAGCCAGCCCAACGGAGGCAGGACCAGTACGGTGACGTTAGCGGAGCGGCCGTCGAGAGGCGAGTATAGCTGCTGCCACCGAGCGCTGTTTGAGCCGCAGGCGAGTTGGCGCGAATGGCAGCAAACCAGCGACGCAGCCGAACAGGCCGCGCAGCGTGTCACCGTACTGGCCCTGCCTCCGTTGGGCGTCCGTTCGTTAGTCTAAGTATACACCACACACTACCGTCCGCATTCTCCAGCATCGCCGGTCAAAATCTCAATCCCATGCCCCAACGCCTCAATAATAACCTCCAGGCACTCCCTGACAGCCTTAGGGCTCCCCGGCAGATTAACGATCAACGTCCCCTTCCGGATCCCGGCCGTAGCCCGGCTCAGCATCGCCCGCTTCGTGATCGTCAGACTAACGCCCGCATCGCCTCCGGAATCCCCGGCACACGCCGCTCGATCACATCCTCCGTAGCCTCCGGTGTCACATCCCTCTGAGAAAACCCGGTACCACCCGTAGTCAGGATCAGCTCCGCAAGCCCCAGATCTGCGATCTCAGCCATCCGGCTCCCAAGCATCCCACGGTCATCCGGCAAAACATCCACAGAAACAACCTCATACCCGGCCGCCTCCATAATCTCCTTCACAGCAGGACCACTAAGATCCTCCCGCTCTCCTCTGTACCCCTTATCACTAGAAGTGATCACAGCAACTCTCTTCATCACTCAACCTCCGATCTGAGCCATACAAAGCTTCTCCGTCTTATCATCCTTCTGTTTCTTCAGACCTCCGCCAAAAGCATGCCCGTCCGGTTTCTCCGCCAGAGCCTCCAGGATCACAGCCTTCAGCACCTCATCCGAACCACCACTGCGGATCACCTCCCGAAGATCCCTTCCCGCCGCATACTGCAGACAGGTCTTCAAAAAACCCTGAGAAGTCAGCCGGATCCGGTTACACTCCCCACAGAACTTATGGCTCACCGCGCTGATAAACCCGATCTTTCCGGAAAACCATCCACATCATAATAATGACACGGTCCATTCCCAAGGGCTCCCCAACATACGGCGAAAACCGCGGAAGCTTTTCCCCAAGGATCCGAAGCAGTTCCTCCTCCGACACCCCATGAAATTCTTTTCCCATCCCAATGGGCATCATCTCAATAAACCGCACATGCACCCTGTGATTCCTAGCCAAAAGCGCCACCCGGCAAAGATCCTGCTCCGGGATCCCAAGAGGCACACAATTGATCTTCAGTGAAATCTCCGGATACTTCATTTCCTCCAAAATCCCTTCCAGCGTCCGCCCCAGTTCATCCCGCCGCGTGATCCTCCTGCTGCAGGCCTCATCCAGCGTATCCAGGCTGATATTCAATCCGTCCAGCCCCGCCCGGGCAAAATCACTCATCTGATCTTTCAGAAGCACACCATTTGTAGTCAGAGTCACCTTCTCGATCCCCGGCATATTTTTCAGTTTTTCCACCAGCTGAGGCATCCGCGGCCGTACAAGCGGTTCCCCACCGGTCAGCTTGATCTTCCGGATACCCAGCTCTGCCATCACCCGGCAGATCCTCAAAATTTCCTCTTCCTGCAAAATGAGGGAGCGCTCCACATGCTGCACTCCCTCCTCCGGCATACAATAAATACACCGCAAATTACATCTGTCAGTTACGGAAATCCTGAGATAATCAATATTTCTTCCGCACCTGTCTATCATTATTTTTCCTCAAAACGAAAATCTCCGCTTTTGCCTCCTGTTTTTCTTCCAGATGGATATCAGACATGACCATGTGCTTGTCAATTGCCTTGCACATGTCATAAATGGTAAGAAGCGTCACCTGAACACCTGTCAGCGCCTCCATCTCCACGCCTGTTTTTCCCTCTGTTTTTACCGTGCAGAATACACGGATCACTCCCGCATCCTCATCGGTCTCAAAATCCACAGAACACTTCTGGATGGGAAGTGGATGACACATGGGGATCAGCTCAGAAGTACGCTTCACACCCATGATACCTGCCACACGGGCCACACCAAGTACATCACCCTTTTTCACATTTCCGCTTTTTACCGCGGCCATGATCTCCGGGCTTACCTGAATGGAACCCGTGGCTGTTGCCGTACGGTGAGTGACCGGTTTGTCGGACACATCCACCATAACAGCATTGCCGTTTTTATCAAAATGATTCAATTCCATATCTGTCTATACTTAGCAGATCTCAGCGCCTGCAGGCATCTCTTTCTCCGGTACCATCAGGGAAAGATTTCCGTCTGCATCCTCTGCACAGAGGATCATACCCTCGCTGAGGATTCCGGCAAGCTTAGCAGGCTTCAGGTTTGTAACGACCATAACCTTTTGCCCACCATTTCCTCTGCGGAATAATGAGCCTTGATTCCGGATACGATCTGACGAACCTGACTTCCGATCTTAACCTGAGAGCAGAGAAGTTTTCTGGATTTCTTAACCTCCTCACAGGCGATGATCTCACCAACCTGGAACTGCAGCTTCTCAAAATCATCGAAAGTGATCTCCGGCTTTGCTCGATATCGATCACATTCTCTGTTTTCTCCTCTTCTACCTCTTCCTTCGGCTCTTCTTTCGGCTCTTCTTTCTTCGGATGAAGCTTCTCAACCTTTTCAAGAACCTCTTTCAGGTCAAGTCTCGCAAAAAGGATCTCCGGTTTGTCAGTTACGCGGTTTCCTGAAGGATAAAGACCAAACTGCTCCATCTCCTCAAGAGTTCTCTCGTTTGCGTTGAGCTGTACAAGAATACGCTCTGTTGTACGCGGCATAAAGGATTTCAGAAGAGATGCGCCGATGCAGATTCCCTCAACCAGGTTGTAGAGAACGGTTGCAAGACGATCCTGCTTTGTCTCATCCTTTGCAAGTGCCCATGGCATTGTCTCGTCGATATATTTGTTGCAGCGTTTAAACAGAGAGAATACCTCTGTGATAGCATCTGCCACACGAAGCTTGTCCATTTTTGCGGAAACGTTCTTCGGAACCTGAAGGATGAAGCTCTTAAGATCCTCATCAACCGGCTCAATAACATTCTTATTCTCAACGACTCCGTTAAAATATTTGTTGGACATGGAAATTGTACGGTTTACAAGATTTCCAAGTGTGTTTGCAAGGTCGGAATTCAGTCTCTCAACCATCAGCTCCCATGTGATCACACCGTCATTCTCAAATGGCATTTCGTGGAGTACAAAATAACGGACAGCATCTACACCGAAGAACTCAACCAGCTCATCTGCATAGATTACATTTCCTTTGGATTTACTCATTTTTCCATCGCCCTGAAGCAGCCATGGATGTCCGAATACCTGTTTCGGAAGCGGAAGATCCAGAGACATCAGGAAGATCGGCCAGTAAATGGTATGGAAACGGATGATATCTTTTCCGATCAGGTGAAGATCTGCCGGCCAGTATTTGTTGAATTTATCGCTGCTGTTTCCGTCGCAGTCATAGCCGATACCTGTGATATAGTTTGTCAGGCATCCAGCCATACATATACAACGTGCTTCGGATCGAAATCTACCGGGATTCCCCATTTAAAGGATGTTCTGGATACACAGAGATCCTGAAGTCCCGGAAGAAGGAAGTTGTTCATCATCTCGTTTTTACGGGACTCCGGCTGGATGAAATCCGGATGTGTGTTGATGTAGTCAATAAGCTTATCTGCATATTTACTCATTTTGAAGAAATATGCCTCTTCCTTGGCAGGTACGCATGGACGTCCACAGTCCGGACATTTGCCGTCTACAAGCTGGGACTCTGTGAAGAAGGACTCACATGGTGTACAGTACATTCCTTCATAATGACCCTTGTAGATATCTCCCTTTGCATACATTTTTTTGAAGATTTTTTTGACCTGCTCTTCATGGTCTTTATCTGTTGTGCGGATGAATTTATCATAGGATGTATTCATCAGATCCCAGATACGTTTGATCTCGCCAGAAACGTTATCTACGAATTCCTTCGGTGTAACACCAGCCTCTTCAGCCTTCAGCTCGATCTTCTGACCATGCTCGTCAGTACCTGTCTGAAAATATACGTCATAACCCTGCTGTCTTTTAAAACGTGCGATCGCATCCGCAAGAACAACCTCATAGGTATTTCCGATATGCGGTTTACCGGATGTGTACGCAATGGCAGTGCTGATATAATATCTCTGCTTTTCCATCTTTTCTTTCCTCCATAAATATAAAAATAAATTGTGTACTTACTCATAACGGACTGAAAATATATTCCGTCAAAACAGGAAATTTCCTGTCCGGGGACATTGGAAGATTACCAAGTAATTCTCAGCGACATAAAAAACGTCTTCTCATACCATAATGATATGAGAAGACGAGTTATTACCCGTGTTACCACTTCTTTTCGTTCCTCCTCGCGGCAAAAACCTCATCAGGTACAGCAAGCTCTATACCCTTCCGCTATAACAGGCGGTCCTGTCACTGCCTGCCGGTGTCCGTTAAATCGGACATTCGCACTTCGCTTATCGCGTTTAAACCGGTTCAGCAATGCCTCTCCGAAGCCATCTTCATCTGCGCCTGCACATCCCTCTCAGTCTCGGAACTCCTGCATAAAGTGAACCTTTACCATTCACTCTGCTGCAGATCTATGACTTCAACTGTGTCACAGCCTGCATCTAAAAAGTCCTCCGGGGATTTCCCTGTAGTACGGTGTACACATGTACTCTCTTCTTCCATGAGTTTTCCATATGGGAAAATCGTAACACATTTCCGATGGTTTGTAAACGGGGAATTTCGATACTGTATTACATTCTCCTCTGCCTGTACATCCACCGCCACGCCATCCGGAACGCAATAGTTGTCAGCGTCATTCCTGCTGCCATGCTCACCGCAAAAAGGATCGTATAGATTCCGTCTTTCTGGAATTTTGCCCAGTCCTTCATCAACATCCAGTTCATTGTCCGGTAAAGTGCTGCTCCCGGAATCAACGGAATTGTCGCAGAAACCAGAAATACAGTTACCGGCGTTTTATGAATTCTTGCCATACATTCTGCATACAAAGTAATAGCTACTGTTGACCAGAAACCGCACACATACGGACTTGGCGTTATGAACTCTACTGCCAGATATACAGCCCAGGACAGACATCCACCCAATGCCGCAAACCAGAGTTTTTTTCCATGGATATTAAATAATGCCGCAAAGCCGAGGGATCCTGTGAAGGATACGACCAGCTGTATGATTTCCCGCATGTTTTCCTCCTGAATAAAATCATAACTACTCTCAAATACTCCCATCATCTGCTGCATTTCGCTACTCCGCAATTGATGCAGTATCTAAACTCCTCATTCACTGCTTATTGCTTTTCGCAACCTTCAAGAGAACTTCCCTGATTCGGTTAAAACAACAGATTCGCCACCGTAAAACCAAGGCCCACGACCAATGCCAGCAAAGTGCCTCCATACATCGGATCAAACCTGTAATGGTATCTCCTGAAAACATATCGCGCAATGAATTGGTAAATGCAATTCCCGGTATCAGAAGCATGATATTTCCGATACTGATCAGATCCGCATGATGTCCAAGCCCGATTAGAACTGTAAGATTGGAAAGTACTCCGCCGGCTCCGCAGCAAAGAAGCACTGTCAGCAGCGAGTTTAATGCACCTTTTTTACAAAAGCCTCAAACAGCTTCAGGGCGATACCAATCAGCGCAGAAGCAATCATATCGTTGACATCTCCTCCGAAAAACACGGAAAAAGAACCTGAAATTACAGCATAGATCAAAATCTGCGTTTTAAAAGAATATCCTTGTTTATCCCGGATCTTTTCCAGCCCCTTCTGGATCTCCTCCGGCTTCGGCCGATACTCACAGATGTATCTGGAAAGCTGGTTCAGGTCATCCAGCCGTCCCAGATCATTGGACATTCCCGGCACACGCCGCGTCTGGGTGCAAATACCGAAATCCTCTCCATAAATAGTCGTCACAATACTGGATGTGATAGAAAAAACATCTGCCCGGGTGGCTCCATATGCCAGGCAGATCCGCCGTATGGTATCTTCCACACGTCCAACCTCTGCTCCGCAGCAAAGAAGCTGTTCACCAATTGTCATCGCATAATATAAATACTGTTCCGCTTCCTCCCGCGTCATCCGGCATCCCTCACTTCCTGCTTTATTTCATTTTTATCTATTTTAGGACACGTAAATATTAAAATCAACAAGGATTTTTTGTCTTAATATTCATTTCTTCTATATTTCCTCAAAGTAATAAGCAGATATTTTCGCTCAAAATAAAACACCACCCGGACAAAAAAGATATCTATCCCTTCTGTCCGGATGGTGTTTGTGTTTAAAAATCCAATGCTCTGCTCAGTTTTTATTTATTTGAAATCTAATAGATCTTATGCAAGTTTTCCGCCAAGTTCACGCAAGCTGCAAGTCCTTCATCATCAGGTGTGTTGTTTACAATGAGTCCTTCATCATCAACAAGCTCTGCGCCTGCGTCTTTTGCTCTGCCGCACCAGGTTCTCATCCACTCTCCGTCGCCCCAGTCATAGGAACCGAAAAGCGCAACTTCTTACCGGAAAGTTTGCCTTCCAGATCAGAGAAGAATGGCTCGAACTCACCATCCTCAAGCTCCTCATCTCCCATTGCCGGACAACCAAGTGCCAGAACATCATAAGAGAGAGCTTTATCTACATCTGCATCTGCAACTTCCATGATCTCAACATCCGCACCAGCTGCTTTTGCGCCTTCCTCAACAGCCTGTGCCATTGCCTCTGTGTTACCTGTGGAAGACCAGTAAATAATTCCTACCTTGCTCATCTTAAAAACCTCCTGTTTTTAAACTTTATATTATACGCACATCTGAGATGTACAGAGATGCTTCATACCAACAACCTGCAAAATCGAATACCCCGCACGGATCTGCGCCGCAGTAAACTCCCGGCACTTATCGTAGCTGTCAAAAATCCTGCGAGCCTGCTCCACATCATCATAAACCTTCCAGTAACCACACATCTTGCAGCCACTGCCTCCGAACTTCCGGAAGCCCTTCACGTCTTCAATGGGATAACCCAGGAAAAGTCCGATCTCATGAGGAAACTCCGTCTTATGAAAAAATCTCTCCTTCAAACGGGCGATCATCTCATCCAAAGAACTATCTATATTATACCCATCCTGAAGCAAAAGTTTCCTGGCTTCATCCTGCTTAAGATATTCCTGCAGCATATCCGGCCGGTACACCAGAAGAAGATAATGCTTCCTGCATCCACAGATGATCTCCATACGGATACCTTCCCGTTCAAGACTCTCCTCATAATCCGAAATGATCTCCGGCAGCTCCGGCATTTTTTCCTTGGAAAAGGAAACAAGATTCGCCGGTTTCATTCCCATTAATACAGGGGAACAATGATAACCCATGACAGATTCAAATTTTTCACAAGTCATTTGCATTCTCCTTTACACGTTAGTTAGATTTGTCTAACTATTGTAAATATACTACCATAGTTAGCCTCTGTCAACTTATTTTTTAAAATTTTAATCAGGAATTTTTATTGATAAAATCCCATCATTAAGGGCACAATATTCCTTATAACAAACACTCTGTCAGACATTCGACTGCCAGTTCGCACCATTTAACCGAATCAAGTAAGTCCTCTGCAGGGTTGCAAATATCTCCTACACCTGCAGCGTAAAAATACTCATTTACATCCAGCTCATAAAATGAAAATATTTCAGGATAATCAGATCAAAACCTCTTGACAAACCTCCCTCTGTCATGTATTATAATATCAGTAATAATTACTATTATTGAAAGGAGAGGACATTATGGCAGCACTTAAATACAGCCGTCAGCGAGAATCCATCAAGGAATTTCTGAGATCCAGAACAGATCATCCAACGGCAGATACAGTATACGAGAATCTTCGACAGATCTACCCGAACATCAGTCTCGGAACTGTCTACCGTAATCTTTCTCTTCTCAGTGACATCGGTGAGATCCGGAAGCTGACCAATTTCGGAAGCGCGGATCGCTACGATGGAAGGGTCGCACCACACTCACATTTCATGTGTACCAGATGCAACCGGGTGATCGATATGCAGTCAGACAGCCTTAACGGAATTCTTGAACAGGCAGCTGCAGAATTTATCCACGGAAAAGTCTTTGACGTAGATGCAAGCTTCTATGGGATCTGCAAGGAATGCCTGAAAAAGAAGAAAAACAAGCTTGACAAAACAAAGATTACATGGTATCATAAAATAGTAATAATTACTATTATTAATTTAGAAGAAACAAAACAAACAATATATTTCAAAAAAGAAAAGGAGATCATTACTATGGCTAAATGGGTATGTACAGTATGTGGATATGTTTATGAAGGCGAGCAGGCACCGGAAGCCTGTCCAGTATGTAAAGCACCAGCTTCTAAATTCCAGAAACAGGAAGGCGAGCTCTCATGGGCAGCTGAGCATGTTGTAGGTGTAGCTAAAGGCGTTAGCGAGGACATCCTTGCAGACTGAGAGCGAACTTCGAGGGCGAGTGCTCTGAGGTTGGTATGTATCTTGCAATGGCTAGAGTTGCTCACAGAGAAGGATATCCGGAAGTTGGTATGTACTATGAGAAAGCAGCTTACGAGGAAGCAGAGCATGCAGCTAAATTCGCAGAGCTCCTTGGTGAGGTTGTAACAGACAGCACAGAGAAGAACCTTCAGATGCGTGTAGAGGCTGAAAACGGCGCTACAGCAGGTAAATTCGACCTTGCAAAACGTGCGAAAGCAGCTGACCTTGACGCAATCCATGACACAGTACATGAGATGGCTAAGGACGAAGCAAGACATGGAAAAGCATTCGCAGGTCTGCTTAAGAGATATTTCGGCAAATAAGAAATCCGCATAAAATAAGGATTTTTAAGGGGAATGCACAGAAGTGATTCCCCCTTTTTCGTACAATTTTTATTTAACTGTAACTTTACAGGTTGTCCTCTTTGAGCCGCTTCGGATTGTGATCGTTGCGGTTCCTTTTTTCAGACCTTTGATCACACCACCGGATGTTACTGTCACGATTTTTTTGTTGGATGATGTGTATGTAACTTTTTCCTGGCTGGTTACAGGAGTGACTTTAACTGAAGATGCTAGTTTACGGTAAGTAGTTCCTTTTTTGAGTGTCACAGATTTAGTGCTTACAGTAATTTTCGAAGTTTTTACTGCTCCTCTCTGTACGGTAACTTTAAAAGATGCTGACTTTTTGCTTGCAAGAATAACCTTAACTGTAGTACTTCCTGCCTTTTTACCTGCTGTCAGTCTGAAAGTTCCCTTCTTTGTCACAGAAGATACTTTTACGATTCCTGTATTTCCGGATGTCACCTTTGTAACATAATCACCTTTCGCCAGTCCGGCTGCTTTAAATGCAGTGGTAGACTGACCTGCTTTCATTTTCATGGAAGATGCAGTCAGGGAAATCGTCGGTTTCAGTTTGGCAACTGTAATTTGTTTTCTGAGCACTTTGCCACATACTTACAATGACTTCCTCCTTCTTTCCTGCTTTAAATACTGTCGCTGCAACTGCTGCATCTTTTACAGCGGTATGTTTTGCCGGAAGTGTTACGGTTCTTACACCATCACAGGAAGTACATTTATCGGTTCTGCTTCCTTTTGACGTACAGGTTGCCTGAACAGTTTTTACTGCTTTCCAGCTGTGACTGTGTTTTGAACTGTTTTCTCCAATCTCAAAATGTTTTCTTACAAGCCGCTCCCACTCCCCGTTTTTGTTTTTTCGCATGGCAGACAGTGCAAGCCTTGTATTATCATCGGACTTTCTCGTCATGATCGGAAGCTCCTGGCCGGAAACTTCTGCATATTCCATGCTTCATCATCGTAATCATATTGCAGTTTACCGGATTCTGTATCCTTCCAGCTCATCACTACGATTTTTATATCATTTCCTGTAATCTCAACGGGATCGCCTTTTCCGTTTATATACTGAACCAGTTTTACTTTTAAATTGGCGAGATTAATGGATTCTCCAACAGCCGGATTAAGCAGCTTTCCATTCTTATCTGTCAGATTATCCGGTATCAGCATAAATTCGCTGACTTCAAACCATATATCTTTTCTGAAGGCTTCTTTATATTCACCGGTTTTATCCAGAAGTTTTACTGCTACATAACAGCAGCCAACACCGGTTTTATCGTTGGATTTAATTATAAGCTTCTTTCCATCCGGAGAAACTGTAGCTTCTGCCAGTTTTGATTGTTCTATGATTTCCAGCTTATAATCTTTTACCGGATGCTGGCCACTGGTTTTATCCAGTATGTCTGTCACAATGGTCGTTTCATTGTTCGGCAGCATGGCTTCATTTCCTGCTGTGCCTTCCAAATCGTATGTCAGATTATAAAAGCTTTTTTCCTCACTATCATCACTGTCATGACCACTGTCACCGAAGTTTCCACTGTCGTCGCCATTATAACCGGGTAAAGTATCCACCTCATACATCCGTCTTGCAATCTGGTGCCAGTTTCCATCTGCACTTTTTTCCATTGCAGTAAGCCCAAAATATGTGCCATATCCTGATGTTCTCTCAAGGATTGGGAGCTCCTGCCCTGGAACATCGATCCATTTCCAGCCGTCTGTATCATAATCATGGTACACTGTGCCTGTACTTTCATCTGTCCATGAAGATATTACGATTTTATAATTATCTCCTGTTACCGGAATTGGGTCTCCTTTTCCACCTTTGTAACGGACAAGCTGTGGTTTCATGTCTTTTGCTATATCCAACTGCTGACCTACTTCAAGGTTGATTTCATTACCACTTGTATCTGTGATTTTTTCCGGCAGGATCACATACTCACTGACGCTGAACCACATATCTTTTCTGAAGGCTTCTCTGTATCCGCCTTTTCCATCCGGTATCTGTACAGATATGTAACAGCAGCCCTGACCGGTTTTATTGCCAGATTTAATAACAAGTTTTTTTCCATCTGCAGAAACTGAAATATCTGCCAGCTTTGACTGTTCCAAGATTTCCAGTTTATAATCATCTACTCTCTGATAATCCTTTGTTTTGTCCTCCAGATAAGTGGTAGCTGTCATCTGACTGTTCGGCAGCATGGCTTCATTTCCTGTTGTATCCTGATAATCATATATCAGTCTGTAGGAGCTTTTCTCTTCGCTGTCATCGTTATGACCATTGTCATAATCGCTGTTGTTCAAAGGATTAAGCTCATAATGATGTCGGGTAATATAATGCCAGTCTCCATTTTCTGATCTCTCCATAGCCAAAAGTGCAAACCATGTAGAATTCTCTGTTGTTCTCTCCAGGATTGGAAGATCCTGTCCCGGAACCTCTATCCATTTCAGGCCATCTGCATCATAATCACGAAGTTCTTCACCTCCAGGACCTGTCTGTGACATGACGATCTTGTAATTGTCCCCTGTTACCGGAATCGGGTCTCCTTTTCCATCTTTGTAACGGACAAGCTGTGGTTTCATGTCTTTTGCTATATCCAGCTGCTGGCCTACTTCAAGGTTGATTTCATTACCACTTGTATCTGTGATTTTTCCGGTAGGATCACATACTCACTGATGTTAACCCCAAATTCCCTTTTTGCCACTTCAGTTCCATTTATGAATGCCGTTGCGGAAATTCTGGCGTCTCCGGTTTTATTGTAAACATCCAGCACAATATCCTGGCCGTCTAATGATACGTCTGCCATTTTGACACCATTTCCACCAGTTACCGGAGCAACTTTCAGTTCATATGCAGAAACATCACTACATCCAATTGTATCAACCAGACGGGATTTAATTCTGACATGGCTGTTCGGCAGTAAATCCTGACCTCCACTGGCACCTTCAAATATCAGATTAAGCTGATATTGTTCATTTGCTTCAGCAGACTCTCCACCTTCTGAACCGTCATTGAAAACCTCCTGATTTTCGGTGTTATCCCCGGATAGCTCCGTAGTTTCTGATGTGTTTTCTTCTTCTGCAATTTCTTCTTCCGCATTCTCTGCATCATCCTGAAGACTTAATTCCTCATCGTCTTCCAGATCAGGCACTGAAGCTGCTTCCCCTGTTGTTTCCGAGTCATCGTTCTCCTGAACTGATTCTTCTGTCTCTGCAGTTTCCTGTCCGGTATCTGCTGTCAGTTCCTCAGCTGCTACCGGTATGACCGCGCCCATACTCTGTGAAAACGTAAGTGTTGCGACCAAAAGCATTGCAATCCTCTTTTTCTTCATATGATTCTCCCATTTTCGTTTTTTCTGCCATAATTATACTATATTCACTGAAGCACTGGCTATCATATTCTTCCTTCTACTGGTTTAAAAAAATATACTCCTAAAAAATCACCCAGTGTGCTAATATAAAGCAAATAAAAACATTCCAAAAAGCCTTGAAATACCAGCACTCAGAGATGTTCTGAAATCACCAAAAAAGGAACCGGTCTCCCGGTTCCTTTTTCGTCATCTCTACATACTATATCCATCCAGATATACCGATGATACATAATTTTTGCTGGTATTCTTATACAATATCTGCAGATAATGTGATCCATCCATAGTGACTGTACTTCCGTTTTTGATCTTTCTCTGTCTTCCGGTTCCGTGTTCACTGTAATATATTGCAACTATCTTGTAGCCCTTCTTTGCAGTGATACATACTTTTGCCTTTCTGGAATAACCTTTCGCAACCGGAACCATGGTCTTTTTAGCAAAGGATTTTTTATAATCTTTCTTCCGAATTTGCACACGTTTAACGGATTTGTATAATTATGTACCGTAACTTTAGATTTGAAAGAATATGTTTTTCCATTCTTTCTTTTTACTTTGAAGGATACAATAGAAGTTCCTGTTTTTTTTGCCTTCAGCGTAATGGTATAATCACCCAGAAACGGCATCTTTCTTACTGATACCACATTGGTATTACTGGATTTCAGTCCCAGAACTTTGTCGGATCTGACGGAGTTTATGATTCCATATCCGATTTCCTCACCCTTCATAAGAGCGATCGACTTATGAATTTGAGCGTACCCGCCGCCTGTGCTGTGACCGGTGCTACTGCAAGATCTGTCACGATAAATGTAAGTGCCAGAAATAACACCAATAATCTCTTTACTGCTTTTTTCATTACTTTTTCCCCCTTTTATAAGCATTTTGGACTTATTCCGTACATATTAGTATACAGGAGTTTTTCATCTTCATCAATGTTTTTTCTGAATTTTCTGTACACTATCTTCCCGAACCTTTGCGCGAAGCTCCGTCAGATATTCTGAGAATTTCACCTGTTCATTTCCGTAAGTCATCTGCAGATCATACTCCAGCGGAATCCAGGTTTTAATATCAGATTCATTGTGCTGGATCAGAGCTTCCAGCTTGTCCAGAGCTTTATAGATCCTGGCCTCCAGAGTCTGCTGCTCTTCCATTTCCTGATAAAGCTCAGCCATTTCTTTATCAAAGGGCTTCGGCAGAGTCTTCACCCATTCTCCAAGCACATCGGCTTCTTTCTCCGAATCCTTATCCGTTTTTTCAAAGGCCGGGATATCACCGGTAAAAGCTTCTCCCAGATCATGGATCAGGCACATTTTCATAATTTTCAGAAGATCTGCCTCAGGAAACTCATCACTGACAAAATATGCCATCAACGTGATCCTCCAGGAATGCTCTGCAACGCTCTCCCGCCTGCCACCGGAAGTATAACTATGACGCACTGCATCCTTCAACCGCTCTGCAACGGAAAGTAATTCGATCAGTTTTTCTGGTTTCATATATATTACGCTCCTCTTCTTTTTATTATGTCAACCATCTAAATCAGCTATTTTCAGCCTATCTTATATAGCTGTCCAAAAAACCGTTATAGCGTTTTCACTTTACTATACCATAATTTTCCAAAGAACAGACCCCCAAAAAACATTCTCCTTACTTCTGCGCGCTGACATTTCCCCATCCCAAATAAATTTGTCTCAACTAATTTATAAAAAAATATAAACTTTATTGCATTTTTCTCCATAATCGTCATAATGAAATTATAAACAAAAGAAAGAAGGTGATTGCCGATGGATATCACGGTGTCGGATGAGGTCTCACAGGAATATCATGCGCTTGTGAAGAACATCCTCTGTAACAGAGAGTTCCTGAAGCTGAGCCTGTACACCCACCACCAGTGGACCACACGGCTCATGCACAGTATCAATGTTTCTTACCTCTCCTGGTTCATTGCCAGGAAGCTGGGATGTGACGAGAAAGCCGCCGCAAGGGCAGGACTTCTCCACGATTTCTGTCCCTATGACTTCAAGGCGGAGACACCGACCGGTGAGCATCAGGCGTTTTATCACCCGAAGGCTGCCGCAGACAACAGTGCCGCACACTTTGATGTCACAGACAGAGAGCTGGATGCGATACTCTCACATATGTTCCTCTGGGACCTCTTCCACGCAACAGGGAAGCCTGGATCATCAGCTTTGCCGATAAAGCCTGCGCCATCGCGGAAGGCTGCCATATCGCCATTGCACTGGCCAGGCGGAACCGGATCGTCATCAATCCGGCATAATTTTCACACAAAAACAGGGCCGTCGCCACTTCTGACGCGCCCTGTTTTTGTGTGGAAATTTATTTTATGGTAATACTTTGCAGATTACTTTCTATATCTTAGTTCTCTTTCACAATAACCTTATCCAAATGCCAGATATCATCTACATACTCCTGGATAGTTCTGTCGGATGTGAACTTACCGCTGCATGCTGTATTGAGAAGTGCCATCTTAGCCCAGCGTTTCTCATCCTTATATGCTTCCTCAACACGCTTCTGTGCCTCTGCATAGGAACGGAAGTCGCCAAGGATGAAGTACTGGTCAGGTCTCGGCATGTTGCGTTTGTCGAGAAGTGAATTGTAGATGTCACGGAACATCTCTGTATCACTGGAGAAGGTTCCGTTGATTAGCTGCATCAGTACCTGACGGATCTCCGGATCTGTGTTGTAGATGAAGTCCGGATCGTAACCGCCGTTGTTCTCATAGTTGATGATCTGGTCGGAGCTCATACCAAAGATAAATGCATTCTCCTCGCCAACCTCCTGTACGATCTCAACGTTAGCACCATCCATGGTTCCAAGTGTCGGAGCACCGTTCAGCATGAATTTCATGTTACCTGTACCGGAAGCTCTTTACTTGCTGTGGAGATCTGCTCGGAAACATCTGCTGCCGCAAAAATGATCTCAGCGTTGGATACACGGTAGTTCTCGATGAATACAACCTTCAGCTTGCCGTTGATGGAAGCATCATTGTTTACAACATCTGCCACACAGTTGATCAGCTTGATGATCTTCTTTGCACGTGCGTAAGCTGCGGAAGCTTTTGCACCAAAGATAAATGTTCTTGGATAGAAATCCATCTCCGGATGTGCCTTGATCTGGTTGTACAGATAGATCACATGCAGGATGTTAAGAAGCTGACGTTTGTACTCATGAAGTCTCTTAACCTGGATATCGAAGATAGAGTGCGGGTCAACCTCAACACCATTGTGCTCCAGGATATATTTTGCAAGACGCTCTTTGTTCTTGAACTTGATGGTCATGAACTCCTGAAGAGCCTTCTCATCGTCTGCGTAAACCTTAAGCTTGGAAAGCTGGGAAAGATCTGTGATCCAGTCCGGTCCGATCTTGTCTGTTACCCAGTCAGCCAGAAGCGGGTTTCCATGAGCAAGGAAACGTCTCTGTGTGATACCGTTTGTTTTGTTGTTGAACTTCTCAGGCATCATCTCATAGAAATCCTTCAGCTCCTGATTCTTGAGGATCTCGGTATGAAGGCGTGCAACACCGTTTACAGAGTAGCCTGCAACGATCGCAAGGTGAGCCATCTTAACCTGTCCGTCATAGATGATCGCCATCTTCTTGATCTTCTCGAAGTTTCCAGGATATTTCTGCTGGATCTCAAGAATGAAACGACGGTTGATCTCCTCGATGATCTGGTATACACGCGGAAGCAGTCTGGAGAACAGCTCGATCGGCCATTTCTCAAGTGCCTCGGACATGATGGTGTGGTTGGTGTAAGCACAGCATTTTGTTGTGATATCCCATGCCTGATCCCAGCCAAGACCTTCCTCATCGATAAGAATACGCATCAGCTCTGCAACTGCAACTGTCGGATGAGTATCATTCATCTGGAATACAACCTTCTCATGAAGCTTTGTGATGTCATCGTGTGTTTTCTTATATTTGGCAATCGCTGCCTGAAGGCTGGCAGATACGAAGAAGTACTGCTGTTTCAGACGAAGCTCTTTACCTGCCATATGGTTATCATTCGGATAAAGTACCTCAACGATAGTACGTGCAAGGTTCTCCTGCTCTACTGCGTTGTGATAATCACCCTTGTCAAAAGAGTCAAGGTTGAAGTCTACGATCGGCTCTGCATCCCAGATACGAAGTGTGTTTACAACATCATTATTATAACCTGTAATCGGCATATCGTAAGGAACAGCCTTAACTGCCTGATATCCTTCATGGATGAATTTATTCTCGTTCTTCACCGGATCCCACTCAACGCGTACATATCCGCCGAAATGAACCTCTTTTGCATACTCCGGACGACGGAGCTCGAAAGGATAGCCGTTCTTCAGCCAGTTATCCGGTGCCTCTACCTGATAACCGTCACGGATCTCCTGCTTGAACATACCATAACGGTAACGGATTCCGCATCCGTATGCACAGTAGTTCAGAGTTGCAAGAGAATCCAGGAAGCATGCTGCCAGTCTTCCGAGTCCACCGTTTCCAAGAGCCGGATCCGGCTCCTGGTCTTCGATGCAGTTAATGTCAAGTCCAAGCTCCTCAAGAGCCTCCTTAACCTCGCCGTATGCACCAAGGTTGATCAGGTTGTTTCCAAGGGCACGGCCCATAAGGAACTCCATGGACATATAATATACGATCTTCGGGTCCTGTTTTTCATACGCCTTCTGGCTCTTGAGCCAGTTGTCAATGATCACGTCCTTCACAGTGTAGCTTACAGCCTGAAAGATCTGCTCCTGTGTAGCCTCTTCCAGTGTTTTTCGATAAAGGAATTTTACGTTTTCTTTTACACTTTTTTTGAATTCCTCTTTCTCAAACTGCTTGTCAATCATTAGTTTTCCTCCTGTACTTTGGATACTCCCAGTGTTACAGCCTCTTTATTGATGTTCCACTCCTTGGTATAACCCTCTGCTTCTCCCAGAATAATGTTTTCTGCCAGTACTTCACGTTTGATCTCATCCTGGTTTGCTTTCATGATATCCATGATCTTATCGTTATCTTTTGCATAGACAATGATCTTGTCCATGACTTCGAAACCAGCCTCTTTACGCATAGTCTGAACCTTGCTGATGATCTCGCGGACAAAGCCCTCCTGGATCAGTTCGGGTGTAAGGTTTGTATCAAGGACAACGGATGTCTCACCGTCTGTCTCTGTCACATAGCCCTCGCTCTGGGCTGTTTCGATCAATAAGTCTTCCTCTGCAAGCTCGACGCTGTTTCCGTCAATGTCAAGAACGAGAACACCATTATCTCTCAGCTCTTTCATTGCTGCGGTTCCGTCGATCTCGGAGAGTGCGGTACGGATGCCGTTCAGAAGCTTGCCGTATTTCGGTCCTACTGTACGAAGCTGCGGCTTGAAGCTGTAGGAAATGAAGGACTCTACATCATCTGCGAATTTCACTTCTTTTACGTTAAGCTCATCTGCGATGATATCTGTGTAGAATTTATCCATAGCTTTCTCAGCTTTTACATACATGGTTCCGATCGGCTGACGGTTCTTGATGTTTGCGGTATTTCTGCATGCACGTCCGAGAACAACGATCTCAAGAAGCTCTTCCATGTTTGCCTCAAGATCCTTGTCGATCCATGCCTCGTTTACCTCCGGGTAATCGCAGAGATGGATACTCTCCGGAGCGTCTGCATCAATGCTTCTTACAAGGTTCTGGTAGATATCCTCAGTCATGAACGGGATCATCGGAGCTGCAGCCTTGGCAACTGTTACCAGTGCTGTGTAAAGTGTCATGTAAGCATTGATCTTATCCTGCTCCATGCCCTTTGCCCAGAAACGCTCACGGCTTCTTCTTACATACCAGTTACTCATATCGTCAACAAATTCCTGAAGTGCTCTTGCAGCCTCCGGAATCTTGTAGGAACCAAGATCCGCATCGACAGTCTTCACCATGGTATTCAGCTTGCTGAGCAGCCATTTATCCATAACCGGAAGCTTATCGTAATTTAAAGTATATTTAGTCGCATCAAAATTGTCAATGTTCGCATACAGTACGAAGAATGCGTAGGTGTTCCACAGAGTGCTCATGAACTTCTCTGTCCCTCTACAACTGCCTTGCCATGGAAACGGTTCGGGAGCCACGGAGCACTGTTGATGTAGAAATACCAGCGGATTGCATCTGCGCCGTATTTGTTCAGTGCATCAAACGGATCTACTGCATTTCCCTTGGACTTACTCATCTTCTGTCCGTTCTCATCCTGTACATGTCCCAGAACGATTACATTCTTATACGGAGCCTTGTTGAAAAGCAGTGTGGACTCAGCAAGAAGGGAGTAGAACCATCCTCTTGTCTGGTCAACAGCCTCGGAGATGAAGTCTGCCGGGAACTGCTGCTCGAACAGGTCTTTATTCTCAAATGGATAATGATGCTGTGCAAAAGGCATTGCTCCGGAATCGAACCAGCAGTCGATTACCTCCGGTACACGGTGCATGGTCTTGCCGCAGTCCGGACACTTCATGGTGATATCATCAATGTATGGACGGTGAAGCTCGATGGTCTTCGCGCGCTCGTCACCACTCTTCTCATAGAGATCCTGACGGCTTCCTACGGATTCCATATGTCCGCACTCACACTGCCAAATATTCAGTGGTGTTCCCCAGTAACGGTTTCTGGAAATACCCCAGTCCTGAACATTCTCAAGCCAGTCACCGAAACGTCCCTTACCGATGCTCTCCGGAATCCAGTTGATAGTATTGTTGTTACGGATCAGATCATCCTTTACTGCAGTCATCTTGATGAACCAGGACTCACGTGCATAGTAGATAAGCGGTGTGTCACATCTCCAGCAGTGCGGATAATCATGCTCGAATTTCGGTGCGTCAAAAAGCTTGCCCTCTTTGTCAAGGTCTGTGAGAACCATCGGGTCCGCTTTCTTTACGAATACACCTGCGTATGGTGTCTCTTTGGTCATGTTGCCCTGTCCGTCTACGAACTGTACGAACGGAAGGTCATACTCACGTCCGACACGGCTGTCATCCTCACCAAATGCAGGTGCGATATGAACGATACCGGTACCATCACTCATGGTAACGTAGTTGTCACAGGTTACGAAATGAGCTTTTTTGTGCTGTTTTGCTGCTGCCTCTCCTGTACATGCAAAAAGCGGCTCATATTCTCTGCGCTCAAGGTCTGTTCCTTTATATTTCTCAAGGATCTCATATGCAGGCTCATCATCCTTTGCAAGCTTGCCGAGAACCTTGTCCAGAAGTGCCTCTGCCATGTAGTAGGTATAGCCGTCTGCTGCTTTTACCTTACAGTAGATCTCGTCCGGGTTTACACAAAGTGCAACGTTGGATGGAAGTGTCCATGGTGTTGTTGTCCATGCCAGGAAGTATGCGTCCTCACCAACAACCTTGAAACGCACGATCGCAGAGCGCTCTTTAACAGTCTTGTAGCCCTGAGAAACCTCCTGTGCGGAAAGAGGAGTTCCGCAGCGTGGGCAATAAGGAACGATCTTAAAGCCTTTGTAAAGGAGACCTTTTTCCCAGATCTCTTTCAGCGCCCACCACTCGGACTCGATGAAATTGTTGTCGTATGTTACATACGGATGCTCCATGTCAGCCCAGAAACCAACGGTAGATGAGAAATCCTCCACATTCCCTTGTATTTCCATACGCTCTCCTTACACTGCTGGATGAACGGCTCCATTCCGTACTCCTCGATCTGCTCCTTGCCGTCAAGGCCAAGCTTCTTCTCAACCTCAAGCTCAACCGGAAGTCCGTGAGTATCCCATCCTGCTTTTCTCGGAACCATGTACCCCTTCATTGTACGGTATCTCGGGATCATATCCTTGATAACTCGTGTCAGAACGTGTCCGATATGTGGCTTACCATTTGCGGTAGGCGGTCCGTCATAGAATGTGTATGTCTCGCCCTCTTTACGGCTGTCCATACTCTTTTCGAAAATCTTGTTGTCTTTCCAGAATTTCTCGACTTCTTTTTCACGGTCAACAAAATTCAGATTCGTGTCAACTTTACGATACACAATATTTACCTCCTGTGTCTGATTACTGGCTGCTGCCTCATCTGTAAGGCCACAGCGGATTGTTTCTTCACAGATACCTGTTCGTGCCAATGCTTCGGGCACTTATAAAAAAAGACCCCATCCTGTAAAAGGACGAAGTCTGATTCGCTGTACCACCTGTTACATTATACGGGCCTGTGTCCGGATCCCTGCGTCTTCTGCTGTGTTCTTATGCTCTGTGTTATGGCGCGGGCTGTTGTTCCATGTCTGTTCATGGCGGACAATTCTTTGTATCTGCCGATATATGTTCCCTGTAACGGAGGAAATCCGTCAGTTCTTACTTAAAGATCATCTGTATATCAGATATTCTTCCGGCTGCTGCCGGACAACTTCGGAACTGAAGCTCAGGAGTGATATTCCGCCATATTTACTCGTCCCAGGCTCCCACCATCCCCGGTTCGCTGCAAGCTTTCCATATGGCCTACTGTCTCCATCACAGCTTTTTCTATATACGCTGTCTATTATAGGTTGGGGAAAATCCATATGTCAAGTGTTTTCAGGGATTTTTTCTTATTATATGTATGTTCACTTCTTCTTAATGGAATTTTCACTGACTGCAAGTGGTTTTTCCGGGAGGAAAGTGGTATACTACTACAGAATCTTGAGGGCAAAAATACAGCGTTTCATTAATACAATGCTATAATTAATGAAATACTGCACCTCATCACAAAACGGGCAAGATTTTTTCGGTTACTGATCCTCAAATGAATAATAACCTTCTCGCCCGGATTTATCACTGAAAGGTATCTTGTTATGAAAAATATGAAAAAACGATCCTTGCGTCGGATCTTTGCAGGCATTCTCGGCATAGGGATCCTGCTCACAGGCGCAGCTCCCTGCGCGGCGGCTGCCTATGGATACGATGAATATGGTGATCCTATCGTCACTGCCACACCGGTTCCTGATGGTCAGGCCGCAGCAGTCACGCCTGCTCACTCCAGCTATTATTCACAGGCTGCCGACACCGATTCCATTGACGGGTGGCCCAAAGGTCCCGGCATCGAAGCACAGGCTGCAGTCCTTATGGACGTAAATACAGAAGCCGTTCTTTATTCCAAAAATGCGGACACACAGCTCTACCCTGCCAGCATCACGAAGATCCTGACTACACTGCTTGCCTGTGAAAATCTGAATGCTAAGACAAACATTACCGTATCTGAGAACGCTTCCACCAGTGTAACTGCCGGAGATTCCAGTATTTATGCTGCTCCCGGTGAAAAATTCACCAGGATCAGGCCCTGATGGCTGTCATGCTCCAGTCCGCTAATGAAATGTCTGTCGCCGTTGCGGAAGAAGTTTCCGGCTCTGTAAAGAAATTCGCAGAACTCATGAACTGGCGCGCCAAGCTTTTTGGCTGAAAGAACACACACTTAACAATCCCAACGGTCTTCCGGATGAGAATCATTACACCACAGCCTCCGACATGGCAAAGATCGCCAAATCCGCCTGGCTGAACCCTCTTTTCCGACGATACTGCACCAAACGTTATTACGAGATCCCGCCTACCAATAAATTTGCGGAAGCCCGCCAGCTGCTCAATCATCACAAGATGATGAAAAACGGCGAATATTATTACGAAGGCGTCCGTGGCGGAAAAACAGGATACACCGATGCATCCGGAAACACACTTGTCACCTACTGCAAACGTGGAAATATGACACTGGTAGCCGTGATCCTGAATTCTACTTCCGCAGCAAATGCTTACAGCGATACGGCGTCTCTTTTTAATTATGGTTTTGAAAATTTTGAAAAGGTGGATATGAAGGTGTCCATGGAGCCAGTCCCGTTTAAGGTACTCCCTTGTGACAAATATATCCTTAAGAATAACGGAAACACCTATCCGTTTTATTATCAGACAAAGGTTTATGTGACCCTTCCAAAAGGTATCAAAAAATCACAGCTTAACAAACGCCAGGCCGTTCTTCAGAATGCTGTCGGCCCACTGCGTCTGAAAAGCAAATATTATTATAAGAAACAAATGGTCGGATGGGGAATGCAATACGAACGAAACATCGTATCAGATCTTCTCCTGGCTTCGTAACATTTTCCTGCGGCGGAGAGATTCGTGCTTTTCACGGATCTCATCCGCCGCTTCTGTATCTTCTGCTCTCAGGGTCTTCACCCCGAAATATTTTCCCTCATCGGTTTTTCGGATCCGGATCTTTCCGGCAACAGGTCCATGCTCATGGCAAAGGGCAAGGCTGTAATATACCTTGGAATTGTTGGTACTGAACCAGCGGATCTTCCTCTTGGCAGGGCATCTGCAAATGGGACACATGGTACTTACCATGGTACGGTCCTTCATCAGACGCTCCTTTGATACAAATTCCCTGGACACAAACTTGTCATGGTCTGTATAGGAAATATAGATCTCGCTGTCTCTGGATTTTGGATTCTGATATACATCCAGGGACGGATGGCGGATCATGCAGGCTTCATCGATCTCCAGGAGTATCCTGGCAGTATAGCTGGCGTCTGCCAGTGCCCGGTGAAAATCCCGGTTTTTGGGAAGCTGCAGGTAGTCTGTAGCATATTCCAGGGAACGCCGGGATATTCCATCCTCGAATTTTATGCTGAAAAGTTTCTGCACATCATAGTAATGCACCGGTCCTGGCATCAGCTTCAGAAGATTATAGTATTTCATATTGCGCTGAAGTTCCATCACATCCTGGTCTCCCCAGGTAAAAAAGCGATACTCCTCCCCGCACCATTCCAGAAATCTGCGGATCGCCCTTGGAAAAGGGATTCCTTTTTCCAGTTCATGATAATCCACGTGGATCACTTCGTGGATACTGTCGTGGATCCAGTGGTACACTTTGGGCTTGATCAGGCACTGAAAGGTATCAACGATCTCTCTTTTTTCATTTAATTTTACTGCCCCGATCTCTATGATCTCAAACGGGAGCCGACTGTCCGGATGTCTTCTTCCATCCGGATTCTGGTTCCATTCCAGGTCAAATACAATATAGTTCATGGGTTTTCTGTCCTCTTATCTGACTGCTCAGCTGCTTCATAAATGCAGCTGTTTCCGGATCGTTGTCCGGCTATTTCATATTTTTGCATTCGGACACAGAATAAATCGCTTCAAACAGCTCCTGCTGGAAACTTTCTGTATCTGCATCTGTCAGAATCATATCTTTCATTTCGTCTTCTTCGTGTAGCCACCAGCGGAAATCGCATAATGTTGCCCCCCGTCCGGCACCGTCTGAACAATCCACATCCAGGAATACTTTTTCTGTTTTAAAGAACTCCGGATGGATGAGATACATAAACGGTACCGCAGCATGGATACTTGCCACGCAGCGATATTTGGAAAAATTTTCAAGTACGTAGCCAGCCATATCTCCACAGGCTCTGGCTGCCGGATCACCGGACTGGCATAGCTTCATGATCTGGTTTCTGGTGAGATTACATTTCAGGGTAGCATCCAGTCCACACATGATCAGTGGGATTCCGGAATCGAATACGATCTTTGCCGCCTCCGGATCTGCGTAGATGTTGAATTCCGCTGCCGGTGTGATGTTTCCGCCTTTTGCTGCGCCGCCTGTAAATACAATTTTTCTGATCTTATTCTTTATTTCAGGAAAAACCTTCAACAGAAGTGCAAGATTAGTCATTGGTGCAGTTTCGATCATTACTACCTGCTCGCCCTCCGGAATGGCATTCAGAATGTCACGGATAAAAAGCACTGCATTATCAGAAGCAGCCTCTGATTTTGCTTCCGGCAGTACGCAATGGCCAAGCCCTGTCTCTCCGTGGAATTCTTCCGCATAAATTGCCGCTTTCACAAGAGGACGGTCCTGGCCTCCTGCCACCGGAACCTTCAGTCCGTAAAAATCCACCAGCTCCAGTGCATTTTGGGTCACTCTTTCTATCCTGGTACTTCCTGCAGATGTCGTCACTGCAAGCAGCTCCAGTTCATCCTGATGTGCTGCCGCATATGCCAGTGCGATCCCGTCATCGATTCCGGGATCACAGTCCATGATAACCTTGATCTTATCTCCCATATATTCACCTCTGTAAAAACTCTTTCCCCAATTTTATAGTATTGCCGAATTTCCGCTGTTTACCTGTTCCAAGTATAACAGAGTGAGGAAAGAGTGTAAAGTTAATCAGAATTCGTTACTGTTCACTCCGTTCTCAGCAACAGCTTCGCGGAATATTACCAGTAAACAATAATCAAAATTCACCTCTGTACTTCAGGCTGAAACGTAAAGAACCCCTCTGCCGGACATTGGCAGAGGGGTGGAAAAAAGGGGGTTATATTCATTTATATAAACAAATGCAATGTGCAATTTGGAGCTTTAATATTTGCAATATCCGTTTGGGTTGTTCCGGATATTGTTATTATGCTATATCCCATCACCCGGAGCTTGCAATCCAGTACCGGGGCTTCACAATAAATGCTGATCAATCAATAGAAACAAATTTCTTCTCTTCTGCTTCTTTCTTGGTCTCTTCCTTCGGGAAGGTTACATGAAGGATTCCGTTCTCATATTTCGCATGGATATCTTCATGCTTAATGCTCGAGCCTACATAAAAGCTTCTGTTGCAGGTTCCTGTATAACGTTCTCTGCGAACATATTTACCTTTATCATCCTTCTCGTCCTTCTTCTCTTCTCTGGTTGCCTGAATGTTCAGATAACCATTCTTCAGCTGGATCTTCACATCCTCTTTCTTAAATCCCGGAAGATCGATCTCCAGTTCATAATTGCCATCTACATCACGGATATCTGTCTTCATCATATCCTTCACCTGAGGATAAGCATTGGCAGCTGCCTGACGGCCTGTCGGATATCCCATAAAATCATCAAATAAATCTTCTCCGAAAATACTTGGCATTAACATAACTCATTCCTCCTGATCTATATTCGCTGCGTGCTGCGCAGGCGTTTTTAATTTACTGTTTCTGAAAACATCTGCAAATTCTGTAAGAACTTTCTCCGGAAGATTTCTTTTTTCTCTCTTCCTTTGTTCTGTATGTACTATAACACGCATTATTAGCACTGTCAAGAGGCGAGTGCTAATTTCACACTTTCTTCACATTTTCCGTAATTTTACGATCCATTTTTCCGATACATATGTCTGAAGCGCCGAAGATAGAAGGACTCCCAGGATCAGAAATGGAACTGCCTGTAAAAGCACTCCCATAAATACATAAATATAATAACTGCTTTCATAAAAGAGAGCCCACGTCTGCTGAATACAGGAAAGAACATCTGTATCGGGACCATGGATTCCGTATTCAGTGCAGTGGAGATATGCTTCATGAGATCTGTCGAATAATACATCTGATCGATACCGGGACGGTAATAAGGCAGGCTACCACACCAGATAGCATGACTGCAACATCCTGGAATAGGAACTGGGAATTAAGAATGATCTCCAGGCTATATTGCTGTGTCTGAATGTATGAAAACAATAAAATAGTTCCTCCAAGATAGGCAAACAGCAGCGTATTTACCGTTGTACCGATAATTTCTTTCCCAACCTGATAGCCGGAAGCTGTAAGCTCTTTCGCTGTCAGACTGTTTTTATGAGTCCAGACTTCATATACAGAAGATGTTACAGATAATGCTGTATCGATAACAGCCCCAAGAGTACTGAAAACAGTTACAAATATTCCTACATGAAGCATGTTAATATGAAGGTCCGTACTGTAATAATACATAAAATCGTCTTCCGAAATCTGCAGCTCATTTAACCCGTAACTTCCTGATCTCCATGTAATAATATAAATCGGAATAAACAAAAGTAACATTACCAGCAGTGTAGCCAGAAAAGCCGCCCGCGTCTTTGGATTATTTCCGTTCTGATAAAACAGAGAAATATAACAGACACCTGCACCTGCCACCAATATCAGGAGCAGTACAGGAAAACCGGCAGACATCAGCATAATTGAAAAAAACAAAATTACAATATTCCCCGCCAGTGTCATAATTGACATGGCTCCACGCTCTCCGCCAATCAAGATCACCAGAAAAATTAAAATCAATGCAAGAAAAATGATCATTCTCTGACACCCCTTTTCCGTGATGGTATTTTCATAATCACTGAAGCAATAAAAACAGATACCGGTATTGCCAGTACAATTCCAATACTTTCTATCAGAAAACGACAGATATCATATGGAATGTGGTATCTCACGATCGTTACAAAGCTTATATCATTATTCATCTTAAGTATGAACATGGGAATCATGCCGCTTGCCAAAACAAACAGCAGTACATTTATCATGGTTCCCATAATATCATATCCGATTTCACGACCGGAATGTATCAGTCTTCTCAGAGAAACCGATGGATTTTTCCGCACGATCTCTCCTACTGCTGCGCTGATCGTCACCGTCACATCCATAATTGCACCAATCCTGTCAGCATAATATCTGCCCAGAATATATCTGCTGAATTGCCTGTACTTCCAAGGTATTCCAGATTGGAATAATCCAGATCTCCGTACATATAAATAGAAAATTCAAACAATGCCATGATCAGAAACAGAACACACAGTGTTGAAAGAACTGAGGAAAATGTTTTTCTATGAATTCCATTTAAGCAGATCAATGTAGTCAGTGAAAAAAAGAACTGCGATGACATTACAGATATTTAAAATATTTTTCCCTTCTGTAAAAGCCTGAAATCCATACGCAAATATGACTGTATTCAGTATCAGTGATATGATCGTGTAAAATCCCTGCTTTCCTGTAATGCAGATCAGAAGAAAAATAATCCTCCTGCCAGTAATGCCAGATACCCATCCCTTTTTACAGAACGTATCGTTTTTCCGGGGCTTTCCTTTGAACCGCTTAAAAGAACGGTGTCTCCTTTATGATATTTCTTGGTCTGAACCTGAGAAGATGTATATTCATTAGAGACCGTTATTTTTTCCCCTTTATGCGAACCGTTTAATATCCGTGCCGTAATATTCTGAGTATAGTAATATTCTTTTGAACCCCTGGTTCCTTCTCTGCTCAGAGTCTGTTTTTCTGTTACGGAACATATTTGTGCCAGCGGTGTATGATAAAATCGGGAATTACAGCAGGTAAACAGAACAAAAATAATATATATGCCGGCTAAAAGATATTTTTTGTGTAATATGCAGGATTTCATTAACTTCATTCCCCCTGTAGAAATATTGCAATCGTAAACGCACTGACCGGTTGCCTTTTATCGAAGTAACATTGTACGCTTTTTGAAAGTATCGGTCAATATAAGGTATACAAAAACAGCAGCAGAACCGTTTTCACAGTTCTGCTGCTGCCCCCATAATTATTTTAACAAATACCTGACTTCAAAAAAGCCATTATTTACAAAGCGCAGAAAATGCATCTGCAACAAACTGAACCTTGGTTCCGATAATAACCTGTACAGAAGTTTTTCCAGGTTTGATCACGCCTGCAACACCTGCAGATTTGATCACCTTATCATTACAGCTGTAATATCCTTAACCTCAAGTCTCAGTCTTGTGATGCAGTTATCGATGCTTGTGATGTTCTCTTTTCCGCCACAGCCTTCCAGGATCTTCGCGGCAATAGCAGTATAGTCATCATTTGCAAGCTCGATATTCTTCTCTGCCTCAAGATCGTCATCGTCTTCTCTTCCCGGAGTCTTCAGATCAAATTTCTTGATGGCAAAAAGGAATACAACATAGAATACGATGAATGCTGCAATTCCAAGCGGAAGAATAAGCCATGTCTTCTGTGCTGCCGGAAGTGAGGATGAGAAAAGTAAATCCATCGCACCGGCGGAGAAGCTGAAGCCTGCACGGAAGCCAAGAGCAACTGTGATCATGGTGAAGATACCGTAAAGTAATGCATAGATCACATAGAGGCCAGGAGCAAGGAACATAAATCCAAACTCGAACGGCTCAGTTACACCACAGATAAATGCACAGATCGCTGCAGATGCAACAAGACCGATGGCAACTTTTTTCTTTGCAGGTTTCGCACATCTTACCATTGCAAGTGCTGCACCAGGAATACCAAACATCATACATGGGAAGAATCCGGACATGTACATTCCAAGGCTCCAGGATACATCTGCAGAGGTTTCACCTGCCCAGAAGTGCTGAAGATCACCAAGTCCGATGGTGTCAAACCAGAATACATTGTTCAGTGCGTGATGTAATCCGGTAGGGATCAGCAGACGGTTCAGGAATGCATAGATACCTGCACCAACAACATCCATACCTGCAACTGCTTTTCCTAATGCTACAAGTGCACTGAAAAGTAATGGCCACACAAACAGTAATACAGCAGATACGATAATGGAAACCACTCCTGCGATGATCGCTACGCAGCGCTTGCCGCTGAAGAATGACAGCCAGTCAGGAAGCTTGGTGCTCTTGAATTTGTTGTAGCATGTAGATCCGATGATACCGGCAAGGATTCCGATAAAAGGATTCGCAATTTTGTCAAACGCAAGAGTTTTTGTTGCATTGTCAGCGATTGATGGCATGATGGTTGTAACAAATCCTGTAGAAAGAAGTGTTGTGAGCATCAGCAGGATGCAAGTGCAGCAATTTCCGCCGGTTCCGTCATTCTTTTCTGACATACCGACACCGACACCGATAGCAAAAAGGATTGCCATGTTGTCGATCAGAGCTCCGCCTGCCTTAACCAGAAACAGACCGATCAGATTGCTGCGCCATGAATGTCTCCACCCTGCATAGTTGCCGGACATAACCAGTATCCGATACCCATGAGGATACCACAGATTGGCAGTACTGCCACCGGAAGCATTAACGCTTTTCCCAGTTTTTGAAGAAATTTCATATATTTCCCCTCCCTTAAAATAAATATATTTGACCGGATCACTCCGGTTATAACACCCCGAAAATTGCTACTATCTCCGGGCTGCTATAAGCCTGTCAGCTGCATGAAGATAATCATGAAAGCTTGAGGACGGCTTCATCCGCCGAAACATCCCCCTCCTTCTGGAGGCTTATCTTTCCGTAATCATCTGTGTTGCAGATCAGAACCGGGATAATCGTGTTTAAACCGGCTTTCTCAATTTTGTCCAGATCAGCCTCTATCAGAAGATCACCTTTTTTGACCTTGTCACCTGCTGCAACGTGCGCTTTAAAAGGTTCGCCCTTAAGTGTGACTGTATCCAGTCCGATATGTATCAGTATTTCCGCGCCCTGAGTGCTTGTCAGCGTAACTGCATGAAGCGTATCAAATACCATTGCCACCTCACCGTCTGCCGGAGCATATATCCTGCCGTCTGCCGGGATCACGGCAAAACCGTCACCCAGTACCTTATCCGCAAAGACAGGGTCCGGAACCTCCGCAAGGGGAACCACTCTATGCAGGTGGC
>ENA-OQAS01000137-OQAS01000137.1-human-gut-metagenome-genome-assembly--contig:-NODE-137-length-37533-cov-4.003368_pt1 | contig 37533 bp, 44 predicted proteins | sample MGYA00242733_ERZ504523 | MGnify/ENA primary metagenome ERZ504523 (study PRJEB26092, sample SAMD00036239) | human gut metagenome | host: Homo sapiens | study: EMG produced TPA metagenomics assembly of...
AGCCTCAAGCCTCTTTGAAAATCTTTATAAGTGTATCCGGCAGACAGCTTTGAGTGATCCTTATAAGGCAGCCGACGAAACCTATTACAAAATACTCGTCCCGGAAAAGAACAGCAAGGGAAAAGGAGTCCGCAAGGGATACCTCTGGGTGGTTGTGGGCATAAACACCAGGATGATATACCTGCTCTATGATGACGGCTCCCGCTCTGAAAAAGTTATTCTTAACGAATTAGGCGGTTGCAAAGGTATCATACAAAGCGACGGATACTCACCTTACCGGAAGCTCGAAAGCGATGCTTATCCCCATATCACACGCATTCCGTGCCTGCAACATATAAAACGGAAATTTATAGATTGCGGTGAGGATGACCCGGATGCAAAAAGAATCGTGGAGATGATAAACACACTTTATCAAAATGAACATAAGCATAAGATCGGGGTTGACGGATGGACGGTAGAACAGAATCTTGTCCATCGGAAAAAGTATGCGCCGGACATACTCGGAGAAATAAAAGATGTGCTTGATGATATAGAAGAACGGGGAGATTTGTTGCCTAAGAGCGAACTGAAGGAAGCTATCACCTATCTTCGCAATGAGTGGAATGCCGTGGTGGACATCTTTAATTATGGTGACACTTACCTGGACAACAATATAGTTGAACAGATGAACCGCTACATATCCTTATCAAGAAAAAACTCATTGTTCTTCGGCAGCCATAAGAGAGCCGAACGGGGCGCCATACTCTACACGATAGCACTTACTTGTAGGATGAATAAAGTGAATCTGTTTGAGTATCTCACGGATGTCATAAACAGAACTGCCGAATGGCAACCGAATACACCACTGGAAAAATACAGGCAACTGCTTCCTGACAGATGGGAAAAGGCTAATGACTAAAAAGGGATCATTAGACTTTTTATTTTTAATATACTATATAGAATCGCGGAGACGCTTACCATGACAGTCTACTTTCAATACTTCAAGGAAACGTTCCCAGGTTTTTCTAAATCTATTTTCTGCCAAATCCATAATGATTCGTTTTTATACCCAAGATATAAGAACAAAAAAAAGAGAGACAATATAGAAGCGCGGAGATGCTTACATATTCCTTCAGCCCCGTTCCATCTCCAAAAACGCATCCCAAGGTGATGACTGTCCGGCAAAATACTCACATTTCATCAAATGACAACAACCGGACGAATAAGGTGTATCATCCGGTCGAAGTCGTTGTATCTTCCCTTCAAGTAAATTGTTTCACTTAAGTGATGATATTATATCACCTTAGTGATGAACTTCATCACTATAGTGCTCAAACTTCATCACTTAAGTGAAACAACTGAATCAAAAGGAAGATATCGTGTAATCAACCGGACGAAACAGCTTGTTATTCAGGATGTTTACGCTTAGTCACTTTTCTCTAAAACCCCACGAAAAACACTTGCAAAACGCTATTTTACACAGTATCTTTGTTCCAACGGAAACCTAAAACAACAAATAATGAATAAAAAGTTATTGAACAAAGTAATGAAGAAGCTTGCTTCCTCGAATGTAGTGATAAGTCCGACAGTGAAGAGTTCATCTACCTCATTATCAATGCAGAAGAAACCGGAAACGGAACAAGTACAGCAAAAACTGGAACAATATTTGCTGAGCCGATACCACTTCCGCTTCAACCTACTGACGGAACAAACGGAATGTTGCAAAAAAGACGCTGACACACCTATATATAAGGTAATAAGCCAGCGCACCCTGAACAGCCTGTGCCTGGAAGCACGTGCACGTCACATCAACTGCTGGGACAAGGATGTAAGCCGGTTCGTGAACTCGGAGCAGATGCCGGACTATCATCCGTTACTTTCCTATATGAACACCCTTCCCGAATGGGACGGCAAGGACCGAGTGACTCCGCTGGCACAACGCATATCTACGAAAGATTTCTGGGTGAACAGTTTCCACCGCTGGATGCTGGGCGTAACTGCCCAGTGGAGCGGACGCATGGACCGGTGCGCCAACGCTGTGGCCCCCATGCTGGTGAGCAGCGAGCAAGGGAGATGCAAATCCACTTTCTGCGAATTGCTGATGCCCGATTCGTTGAAAGACTACTATACGGACAGCTTCGAACTGACCGGACAGGCAGGATGCGAGCAGAAGCTGGCTTTCTTCGGACTGATTAATCTGGATGAGTACGACCGTCTTTCACCACAGAAACTGCCATTGCTGAAAAATCTGATGCAAATGAAAAAACTGGATTTCCGCAAGTCGCACCGCTCGTCCTACAGCCATCTGCCCCGGATGGCCTCGTTCATCGGCACCAGTAACCGGAAAGCGCTGCTCACCGACCCCAGCGGAAGCCGCCGTTATTTCTTTGCCGAGGTAAAGGAGAAGATAGACTGCTCGCCACTGGAGCACAAACAGCTTTTCGCCCAGCTGAAAGCAGAACTGGACGAGGGAAAGCGTTACTGGTTCTCGGCGGCGGAGGAATCCGAGCTGAAACTGCGCAACCAGGCCTATTATGCCTTGCCTACCGAAGCGGAAATGATTCTCCATTGTTTCAGACTGCCGGAGAAAGGGGAAGACTTCAAACTTTACTCGGCAGTATGCTTGTTCAATATCCTGCTGAAACGATATCCGGCAGCCATGCGCGGCATCACGATAAACAAAATGGGAAGAATCATGAATTCCCTGGGAGCGGAACGGATGCATACCACAACAGGAAATATGTATAAACTGGTAGCACTGGCCGGGTAAAAACATCCCTGAAGCTATTATGAAGGAATTTATAATGATTCCTTCATAATAGCCTTCTGTATATCAACACATTACCCTTCCATGAAGGATTTGAACAATTTTATCGCTTATTTTAATTCCGATGTACCACCATCTTCTTATTCCGGCCGGTAAACCTGCAAAGGCAGCTCACCTTTCAAGGCTCCCAACGCATTATAAGCCAGCGAGCCCATCTCGTCTTCACCGGGCATCAGCACAACCGGCGCCAGATAATCAATCTGTTCCTTGAGATCCCTACACAGTAATCACTATGGGCAATGCTCCCGTCAGAATAATGGCATCCACCTGCCCACGGAGCGTGACATACATGGCCCCTGCCTGTTTCGCCACCGTATAGAGCATCGCATCCAATACCCCTTTATAAGGCTCCTCGCCTTCGGAAGCTTTCCGGGCAATAGTCACCACATCATTCATACCCAGATGGGCAGTCAGCCCCCCTTTGCCATTCAGCATCTTCTTGATCTGCTTTAACGTATACTTACCGCTGAAGCACAATTCCGCCAACTGGTCGGCAGGAATGGTTCCCGCACGTTCGGGAGAAAACGGCCCCTCACCGTTCAAGGCATTGTTAACATCAATCACCCGTCCTTTGCAATGGGCACCCACCGATATGCCACCCCCCAGATGCACCACAATCAGATTCAACTCTTCATAATGTTTCCCGATGGAAGCGGCATATTTACGCGATACCGCCTTACTGTTCAAGGCATGGAAGATGGAAATGCGCTCTATCTCCGGTATTCCCGTCAGGCGGGCGGCCGGTTGCAGCTCGTCTACCACTTCGGGATCGGCAATGTAGGCGGGACAATGGCATTCCCGGGCTATTTCATCGGCAATCAGCGCGCCCAAATTACAGGCGTGCTCCATCCGGGCGTTGAGCAAATCGTGTTTCATCTGTTCGTTAATGGCATACACCCCGCCGGGCGTAGGCTTCAGCAGACCGCCACGGGCAATGACGGCATCAAAATCCAACGGAATATCCGCCTCGGCAAGCAATCGCAATACAAAGTCCTTACGGTACGCATACTGTTCGTTGACGTGGTGAAACTCCGACAAGTCATCCGCAGTATGATGGGCCCCTGCCGCCCACACCGGCTTCATCGATGAAAAGGGCTATTTTGGTAGAAGTAGAGCCCGGATTAATCACAAATATCTTCATAATTTAAAGGTTTTATCCGGCCACGCAGGCCAATGCCAGACTATAATATTTCGAATTACCGGAATCGGCACGCGAAGGAACCACTACAGGAGAAGTAGTACCTCGCAACATGCCTGCCATGTTGGCGTCACCAAACAACGACACCGTTTTATAGAATGTATTTCCCGACTCGATATTGGGAAAGATCAACAAATCCGCATGTCCCACCACCGGCGAGCTGATTCCTTTCACCTCACCGCTATGCGCATCACATGCCGTCTTCACATCCATGGGCCCGTCCAAGTACATGTTTCCGTAAGCACCGGCGGCGGCACGTTCCTTTAAAGTCACATAATCCAGTGTATGAGGGAATTTCTCGTTTACTTTTTCCGTACAATGAATCAAGGCCACACGGGGAGCTTCTATTCCCATGCGGCGGCATACCTCCAGATCATACCGCAGCATCGCCTCGAATTGTTCCAAGGTAGGACGGGGAATGACCGCCGCATCCGAGAAGAACAGCAATTTCTTGTACATCGGGATCTGTGCCACCGTGATATGGCTCAGCACATTCCCTTTCGGCAGGATACCATGTTCCTTATTAAGCACGGCCCGCAATAAATTATCCGTATTGATAATCCCTTTCATCAACACGTCCGCATGTCCCTCACGTATCAGCGAAACAGCTTCCTGGGCTGCTTTATCGGGACTTGTCGCCTCGTATACTTCACATGATCCGGATATTGAAGGCGGATATATTCCGAGTTCAGCAAATGGGGCGTATCCGCCACCAATAAGAAATCGGCAAAGCCTTCGTGCAAACTGCGGGTTATAACGTATTCGGTATGAGGGTCATTGGGGCAAACAACCACCACACGTTTCCGCTCCTTCAACGAACGCAAACGGCATATCAGCCGGCGAAGTCTTGTATAGGTTCCATGGTCATTAGATTTTTAGCAAATATGAAAAATAAATCTGAATTTATCCCTATCTTTGCTTAGTTTCTACGAATAATTTAACTTATGAAAACGTTTCAAACATTTGACATTTCAGCCGAGTACGATGCCATACACCGCACCTTTCCCTGCCACAAAGATGCTCCAGTCATAGGGCTTACCGGAAACTTCCAGGAAGGCGCATGTACTTTGCTGGAAGGATATTTCACTTCCATTCTGAAAGCAGGAGGTATTCCTTTCATTATTCCTCCTGTTGACGAAACTAACAGTTTGATAAACTCACTGAATGCATTGGATGGCTTGCTACTGACCGGCGGTGCGGATATCAATCCCTTGTTCCTTGGAGAAGAACCGATAAAGGAATTACACAGTATAAATCCCCGGAGGGATCGTCAGGAGTTATTGCTTGCCAAACTGGCCGCCGACCGGCAGATACCGATTCTGGGAATATGCCGCGGCATACAGGTGATGAACGCCGCTTTTGGAGGCAGCCTGTATCAGGATATCCACGTACAGATGGAAGGGGAACGGATCAAACACGATCAGGATTTGGGACGGGGATATGCCTCGCATACGGTCCGGATAGAGAAAGATTCCTTACTCTATAAATTGTTTGAAACAGAAATATTGCCGGTCAATTCGTTTCACCATCAGGCGGTAAAGGAGGTTGCGCCGGGTTTCAGGGTAACTGCCCGCTCATCCGACGGAGTCATTGAAGCGATGGAATCTACCGAATGCAAGTCCATGATGGGAGTGCAATGGCATCCGGAATGTTTCATTCTGGAAAACAATACCTGTATGATGCCGGTATTCCACTGGCTTATACAGGAATCCACTTCTTTCAGAGAAGCCAAAAAACTTCACAGCCGCATGATAACGCTGGATTCACATTGCGACACTCCCATGTTCTTCGATCAAGGAATAAACTTCGCCACCCGTGACAAGAAAATCCTGGTAGACCTGCATAAGATAACGGAAGGACATCTGGACGCAACCATCATGGTGGCTTACCTGAAGCAATTGGAACGTACTGATGAAGCCTTATCGGCCGCTACTGCCAAAGCAGACCGCATCCTGAACGAAATAGAGGAGATGGTTGCCAAGAACTGTACAGCCGTAGATATAGCATATACTCCCGCTGATCTGTGCCGTTTGAAAAAAGCAGGGAAAAAGGCTGTCATGCTGGGCATTGAAAACGGATATGCCATTGGCAAGGATATCACGAATGTAGAACGTTTCCGCCATCGTGGCGTGGTGTACATGACACTTTGCCACAACGGAAATAATGATATCTGCGGCTCTGCCCGTTATAATGAGGAAGGACTGGGCGTAAGCACATTCGGTGAACAGGTGATAAAAGAAATGAACCGTGTGGGAATGATGGTAGATGTTTCTCATGCCGGAGAGAAAAGTTTCTATGATGCACTGGCAATCAGCGGCAAACCGATCGTAGCCTCTCATTCTTCGGCCCGTGCCCTTTGCGACCATCCGCGCAATCTGACGGATGACCAATTGAAAGCATTGGCAGCCAAGGGGGGGTGGCACAGGTATGTATGTATGGCGGATTCCTGCGCAAGAACGGAGAAGCTACCATCAAGGATGCCATCGAGCATCTGAACCACATGGTAAATGTCATGGGCATAGAACATGTAGGGATAGGAACCGATTTTGACGGTGACGGCGGCATCACAGGCTGCGCTTCGGCATCAGAATTGATAAACTTTACACGCCGGCTGCTGTTGGAAAGATACAGTGAAGAAAATATCCGCCTCATTTGGGGTGGAAACTTCCTGCGCGTTATGGAAGAAGTACAAAGAAAATAACGTAACTTTGCGGCGCAGCCCCTTTCTATATAAAGGATAATGCACAAATAAATAACAGAAGAATAAGTATGAAGATAAGAAATGTTTTAGTAATCCCGTTCTTGCTGCTTGTATTGACAGCCGTTTCGTGCGGAAACAGTAAAAGCAGAAACGACCGGACAGAAACCGTAGACAAAGAAGTGATCAAGGCTCCCGAGTTCGATGCAGACAGCGCCTACCAGTACATTCAGGTACAAGCAGACTTCGGTCCCCGTGTTCCCAACACACAGGCGCACAAAGAATGTGGGGAATATCTGGCAGGACAATTGGAAAAATTCGGCGCCAAGGTATACAATCAATATGCCGATCTGATAGCATACGACGGTACGATACTGAAATCACGCAACATTATCGGTGCTTACAAGCCCGAAAGTAAAAAACGTATCCTGCTTTGCGCCCATTGGGACAGCCGCCCGTATGCCGACAATGATCCCGACCCGAAGAATCACCATACTCCTATACTGGGAGTGAATGATGGTGCCAGCGGTGTGGGGGTGCTGCTGGAAATCGCCCGTCAGATACAGAAGGAACAACCTGCCCTAGGTATAGATATCGTATTTTTCGATTCGGAGGATTATGGAATTCCCGAATTTTATGACGGCAAGTACAAACAGGACACTTGGTGTCTTGGATCACAATACTGGGCACGTACCCCACATGTTCAGAACTATAATGCACGCTATGGAATCTTGCTGGATATGGTAGGAGGAAAAGATGCCACGTTCTATTATGAAGGTTACTCGGCCCGCACCGCCCGTTCCGAAATGAAGAAAATCTGGAAAAAGGCACATGAGCTGGGATATGGCAAATATTTTGTAAAAGAAGACGGCGGTGAGACGGTGGACGACCATATCTATGTCAACAAGTTGGCGCGTATCCCGTGTGTGGACATCATTAACTATGATGCCGACAATCCGCAAAGTTCTTTCGGCTCTTTCTGGCATACGGTAAACGATACGATGGAAAACATTGACCGTAACACGCTGAAAGCGGTAGGACAAACAGTGATGGATGTGATTTATAATGAAAAATAAATGATAAAATAATGAAAACAATAAACGAACTTCAGAACGAAGTGATAGAAGAGTTCAGTGATTTTGATGACTGGATGGACAAGTATCAATTGCTCATAGATTTGGGTAACGAGCAGGAACCACTCGCCCCCGAATATAAAACAGAACAAAACCTGATAGACGGTTGCCAGAGCCGCGTATGGCTGCAAGCGATATGGAAGACGGCAAAGTGGTGTTCCAGGCGGAAAGTGACGCTTGATTGTAAAAGGTATCATTGCCCTGCTTATCAAAGTAGTCAGCGGACATACTCCGGATGAAATATTAAGCAGTGATTTATACTTTATAGAGAAGATAGGTTTGAAGGAACATCTGTCGCCCACCCGCAGCAATGGCTTGCTGGCAATGGTAAAACAGATGCGTATGTATGCGCTGGCTTTCAAGGCAAAAATGGCGAACTAGTGATTAGTGGTTAGTGATTACTAACCACTAAAAAATCATCGTCCCAGCCGCTTGGTATCGACATCGGTACGTTTCTTCTCTTTGTATCCGCCGAATTTATAGAGGAATGAAAATGTAAAGCTACGATTGTCCCAATTCATTTCTGTCCGGTTCCGTTGCTGCCCCCACGCCAGCCGGGTGGTCATATTCGATGTATTAAGAATATCATTTCCTTTCAATATCACCTTCGTCTTTCCATCCGGAGAAGCCCACTGAAGTGAAGTCGAAACATTACAAATAGGACTTAAGTTATACACCCCTTGTATGGCACGTGATTGGTAAAAACCAGCCAACGTACCTATGATATTCGGTTTCTTCGATAAGATGAATGTGTTTGTGGTATTCAGAATGACGCTGAATTTATGCCGGTTGAATGCAATATCATGGAAATGGCTGTTCTTGTCATGAGAGAACAGGCCGAAAGCAAAAATGCGCCCGTTCCACCATGTACTCACTTTATAAGAAGCCATAGTCTGTATGGTCCATCTTTTCTGAAAATCATAATTCACAAACTGATTCACCTCCGCCAGACGGTCGGGCAATTGATAAGGGAGCTGCACAAAGTAATCGGGTGTGTAATTGTAATTCACCCCTATCATATATCTATTCTTATACAGATAATTCAAGTCGAGCGAATAATTGGAACTTGGCTTCAGGTCGGGATTTCCATGAGCCTCGGTATAGCTGTCCACATACTGTATAATAGGTTGCAACTGCCAGTAAGCGGGATATTTACGATTACTGGTGAAAGACATTTGCAAGGTATGTCCATCTGCCGGAGTATAAGTTGTGTTTACAATGGGATACAGCATCCAGCTATGGCGTTCCCCGGCATGATAAAGCTCTGCGGCCAAGGAAACTTCGGCAGAGAACTTCTTCCCAAAACTATGTGAAGCGCCGGTGTACATATTCAGAGTATATTCTTTTCGAAGCAGTTTCTCGGAATTATCGGGAATCAAGGCTCCTGTTTCACCATCCCGATAGAACTGGTAGCTGTTATCGTGTGTGGCAGTGTACTTTACACCATAATTTATCTCGGTTCCACCTTGCAAGGAATGAAGCTGGTTGGCATAGAATAACCAGCGGTTGATACGTTGGTTGCTGTCATAATTCAATGTCCGGCTGACATCCTGCATATCTTTCTCCAGAAAGGTCTGTGACGGATTGGAGAAAAAAGGAAATCCATTCCTGCCGAAAGGCCGAAAGAAGATTGATAATCGGCCGCCACATTATGTAACTGGCGGTCACCGTCATCCGTTTTATCACTGTGGGCTGTTCCACGCATTTTTGTACAGTCCTGCCCATAGCGGTATTGTGTATTGTAAACCACACTCAACAAGTTCTTCTTCCCGAAATCATAATCCGCCCCCAAGCGGAGGTTATGCCGGCCGCCATACCCTTTAGCCTCTGTTTTCAAATCCAACTCGTGTACGTCCCCCGCCATAGTGTGCCATGACTGTTTGTCCAATCCGAAAGTGGTATGTTTGAACCCGTATGAATACATCACATCCGCCGAAAAGCGCCGGGAAGTGTAGAGCAAATTTCCACGGCCTGCAATGTCTTCCCTGCGGGACTGTTCATACATAGCCGCCACTTCACCGGACCAAGAAGGCTTCTGCCCGATATTCGATTTTAAAATAACATTCACCATGGCTCCACGAATGCGGTAACGTGCCGGAGCAGCATACATGATTTCCGCTTTCTCCAGACGACTGACAGGGGTATTCTGAAGCACGGACTTCAAATCGTCCTTGTCCAGTGTACTTACTTTTCCATTTACTACCAAAGTAATACTGCGCCCCCCAAAGTGAGATTGCCATCTTGTTCCACGATGCCGGGCAGTTCCTTTACCGCCTCGTAGGCGTTATTCACCGGAAGCCGCTCTACCATACGGGGTAAGTCATAGACCAGCTTTCCCCGCTCGGCCTTTACCACCGGACGCTCCCCTTTGACCAACACCTCCGGCAATTGTTGGAAAAGGCTGTCCATATAGGTATAATTCACATCATTCTGCGCTTGTGCCGCAAATGCCGACAAGCATAAACAAAAGATAATCACTGTCCTCATCATCGTTTTATTTTTAATGTCCATGCAAAGTAAAGGTGAAAAATGTGCCGTATGTGTTACCGCCGGCTTATGAAGTCTTATTTAGTGTTATCAAAAGAAAGAGAATACTTATTTTGTACCTATTTTTGCCAAACCATGAAGATACCGTTTAAAGCCATAGCCGCATTGATTATCCTTTCGCTGATAGGCGTCTTTGCCTATCAGGCATATTGGTTGACAGGATTATACACCTCGATGAAGAAGGATATGGACAATTGCCTGATAGAAACATTACAGGTGAGTGACTACAATGAAATGATGGAACGGTGCGACTCCGTGAAACGAAGCAACGAAACCATAAATGGCTATATCGAATCCAGTATCAATCTGGACAGCAGTGCTTTGATTACCAAAGTTATAGAAACCGAGCCTTTCAAACAGCAAAAAAGATTTGGTCTGGAAATCAATGAACCGGTATCTACTACCATCGACAAAAACGGTACACTGGAACTGCTCACCAAATACTTCCAACGGGGTATCCACAGCCAGCTGGACCTTTTCACGGAAATCAACCTGCACACTTTCGACAGCCTTTTTACAAGGACACTTGCCATGCGCGGAATCATCTACCTGCCTCACCGCATCGAAATAGTGAATTTACGTCAAGACAGCACGGTCGTACAAGGACTCAGCTCACCTCAAAAATACAGGCCGGGCAAAGAAGCAGTGAGCTACTATTACAATTATGACTTGTACAACAAAATGGCATACCGGTTATGGGTAGAACCGACAAATACCATCGTCTTGCAACAAATGAAGGGGATACTTTATACCTCTTTCTTTATCATTATTATATTGGGGGTATCATTCTGGTTTCTTATCCGTATCATCTTAAGGCAGAAAAGTGTAGAAGAAATGAAAGAGGACTTCACGCATAACATTACTCACGAACTGAAAACTCCGATAGCCGTAGCCTACGCCGCCAACGATGCATTACTGAACTTCAACGGAGCAGAAAACCTGACGAAACGACAGAACTATCTTCAGATTATCCAAACCCAGCTGAAACAGCTCAGCGGACTGGTGGAACAGATCCTTCCATGAGTATGGAGCAACGGAAGAACTTCCGTCTGAACTATGAACCTGTCGAACTGAGGCCTATGTTGGAAAATCTGATCAGCCAACATAGATTGAAAGCTGATAAGCCGACTGAGTTCAAACTCATTATGGAAGAAAACATAACCCTACGTGCAAACCGCTTGCACCTGTATAACATGATCAGCAATCTGATAGACAATGCTATAAAATATTCCGATGAAAAGGCATATATTTACATTTCTGCAATACGCTGCAACAATCCATACAACGGTGACCGTAACGCTTATGTAATGCTAAAGATACAAGACAAAGGAATAGGTATTCCTGCCGACAGACAAAAACATCTGTTTGATAAGTTTTATCGGGTTCCGACCGGTAATCTGCATAATGTAAAAGGATATGGATTAGGACTTTATTATGTAAAAACAATGATAGAACAGCATAAAGGAACTGTTTCCGTGGAAAGCAGCACAGGAAAAGGCAGTACCTTTACACTTAAAATTCCCGAATAAGCAAATGGAAAAGATACACGTTTTATTAGTAGAAGATGAACAGACTCTTGCCATGATTATCAAGGACACACTGGAAGAACAGGATTTTATCATTACTACCGCCGGAGATGGTGAAGAAGGCTTAAGAAAGTTTTTCGAACAGAAACCGGACGTATTGGTAGCCGATGTCATGATGCCCCGTATGGATGGCTTTGAAATGGTACGCCGCATCCGCCAATCGGATAAAGCAACCCCGGTATTATTCCTCACCGCCCGGTCTGCCATCAATGATGTAGTAAAAGGATTTGAACTGGGAGCTAATGACTATCTGAAAAAACCATTCGGTATGCAGGAGCTTATTGTACGCCTCAAAGCCTTGATGCACAAAGCTTTTGTGGAAAAAGAAATAACCAATACCTACACCATCGGAGGATATCAGTTCAACTCCGTCACCCAACAACTGGATTTTGCAGGGAACATACAAGAACTCTCCCACCGGGAATCGGAAATCCTAAAACGCTGTGTGAGAACCGGAATGAAGTGGTGAACAGCCAAAGCATCTTGTTGGAGCTATGGGGAGATGACAGCTTCTTCAATTCACGCAGCCTGCATGTATTTATTACGAAATTACGCCATAAACTGTCCAAAGACCAAAGCATACGGATTGTGAATGTAAGGGGAATAGGTTACAAACTGATTATAAACTAACACTTCTTCCCTCTAATCAAGACTTCTGCCCGCCGGACAAGGTAGTGGCAAAGATATAATCATCTCCTCCCTCTTTCAGTTTCAAACGTTTGCGAAGTTCCGCAACCGATAATGGAAAGTTGCGGATCGTAATATTCGCCTTGTCCATATCCATCAAGAACGCTTTCAATTCCTTTTTTCCAAAACCCGATACGGCCTCAACCCGGAAACGACGTCCCGGAAAATCCGGAACCAAAGAAACAGAGGTATATAAATGGCTGTTGAGGTGAAGTTTCGCCACAGGATAGGTTTGTGTGAGAGAACGAAAAGCACCGGCTTTCAATATAGCGGCATTCGGTTCATACAAATAAGTTCCGACTTCATCGGCCAAAAGACAGGGCGATGTTTTTTCCCGCTTCAAGGTAAAGGTGTAATGCCGGCTCTCCCCGTTGCCTGCAATATGTTCGCAATGGATGCTTACCTCCGATGAAACGGACTCTTTTTGCAGTATCAGCAATAACTCCTTGCACTCGTTATTCACAGCGACAATGTGTACCGCACGAACTGTTTTCAACTCGTTCAATGCCAATGACAGATCCAGCATAGGCGATAATTTCACCATCACTTTCTTTGCCTTATCAACCAGCAAAGGCTCCAAAACAGTAACATCCGGCTCGCAATCAGAGATGGCAACCGTCTTTCCACCGTGTCCGTCTCTTCTGGCAGGGTCTAAAAACAAGCAATCTACCGGAAGCATTTCCTGCAAATAGGATACCCCGTCCCGGTTGTGTATCCGAATGTGCCCCAACCCCAACAAAGGGAAATTATGCAAAGCCAGCTCACAAAGTCCTGACTGCCTTTCCACATAATCAGCCTGCTTGAAATTCCGGGAGATAAAGCTGCAATCAATACCGAAACCTCCGGTTAAATCGGCAAAGTATCGCCTTCCAACAAAGAGGCTTATACAAAGCAGTTGCTTCGGAAGAACATTGCTCCATAGACAAATGAGGGGGATACCATAATGCAGAAACCGGATACCATGAAGGTATCTTGCGGGCCGCCACCTGCCGTCCGGCAATTTGTGTGACAGCTGCCGCCATGTCTACATCGGGATATTTCTTACTTTGCAAAGCAAGTGTACGCGTATCGTCCTCTCTGTGTTCTTCGATGAAATGGAGTGTTTTTGTTGATATTTCCATCCTTTATCTAATTACTTTATAGTTCCGTTTTGCCTCTTCACGACTGCGGAAGTTGAAATGCCACCACTCACTGCGCAAAGGTTTATAACCCGCATCCGTCATGACCCGGCGCAGCAGCAAACGGTTTTTCCGTTCCTGCGCTGTAATGATTCCCTGCTGTACCATTGCCGCCTCGGTATCTATGTGTGCTTCCTTGCCCAAATGATCCACCTTGGTCCCCATAGGCAAGGATTTCCTTTTTCATCTGCAATACTCACATCCACCGCCAAACCATAATTATGCAACCCTCCTCCCCGGGCCGGATTGGATACATATATATTTTGGGAAGTACCTTTTACCACATTCCACATTTTCTGCTGCACGGACATGGGACGGGCGGCATCATAAATAATCAGAGAATAACCGGGATACAACTCTTTCAACCGCTTTTGCGCTTGCAACAAGGCTTTGGCAGCCTCGGGATGAAGATAGGCCTCCTGCAAATCCTCATAAAGGACTTTCCCGGTAAAATTGTCGGCACGGGTATACATCAAATCTATTTTCAATGTCGGGTCCATCCGGCCTACATTCACCAATCCCAAAGAATCAAGATAATGCTCCATCCTCTTTGCGAGAAAGCGGGACAGAGCATTATCAGCAATGATATAAAAATAAAAACAGACTTCATCTACAGCGGTATCTTTCTTACTATTATAATACAGACCTCAGTAACTCAGGAATCTCAATATTACAGCATTCCATCTCCTTCAGTATTTTCTTTCCTTCCGCCGTAAGCGAGAAATACATCTGGCGTTTGTCACAATCTCCCAAATTACGCTCTATATAGCCTTTATCCTCTACAGACTGATAACCTTAGAAGTATTCGAATTAGAAAGCCCCAATTGCTCTGCTATCTCTCCCGAGGACAGGCGTTTCTTTCTGGAGAGACAGCACAGCAACATTCCTTCGTTCAGACAAAGGTGGTGCGCCTTTTCAAACCGTGTTTCAAATTCTGCAATAGCGCGATAGAGATCTCTTATTTTACATAAAGTTTCCATATTGCTCTTTCTTCTTGATGCTATTGCACAAAAGTACTTATTTTTTCAATAAAAACTCATCAATAGCCTTTTTAAATGACGCTTTGGGCATAGCCCCCTGTGCCATCTCCGGCTTTCCTTCCATGGGGATGAACAGAATGGACGGAATACTCCGTATACCAAACGCGCCTGCCAGTTCCTGTTCTTTCTCCGTGTCCACTTTATAAATCACAATCTGGCCATCGTATTCTTTTGCCAATTCGTCCAAAATAGGAGCTACCATTTTGCAAGGACCACACCAGTCAGCATAGAAATCCACAATAGCCGGTTTGTCACCTTCATATTTCCACTCTTCCGGGTTTTTCTCGAAATTATATACTTTCGCCAAAAATTCAGCTTTAGTCAAATGTATGACCTTTCCATTTCCTTCTGTTGCCATAGTTTCTTCTTTTACAGGGTTATTATTACTGCTTCCTCTGCCGCAAGCTGTTGTGGCAGCCAGCACAAGGGCTAAAAAAATAAAATCGTTTTATTCATACTTATTCCTCCTTCTTTATCTTTCTATGCTCCGGCATAAATGAACTGAGCAACAATCCCCCCATTGCCGCCCCCCAAATGGAACTGTTGACAGGAGAAGAAGTGATAGGGCAAGTCCCAGTGGTGCAACCTACATACCGCCAATACAAATATCCTCCTACCATTCCTGCCACAATACCAAGCAATGTCCATCCATACCTTTTATAAACTCTTTTTCATACTCTTCTTCATAATTAAAACCGGACTCTGTTATGTTATCTCCTTTAATTATTTCCTCAGGAAACTTTTCCAAATATATTCCATACTTTCCTATATAACAAATTTCCTTAGGAATATTTAAATAATAACTTTCCTTCACGATTCGGCACCTACATTTACACAATATTCAGCAACACAAAAGGTCAAATCATTATACAACAACTATTTCCCGGCCCAAGACAGCACCACAGGACTCTCTACACGCACTCCGTATTCAGCCGCTTTTTCCAGTATATTCCTCGCCAACTCAGGCTTCTGATCATCACTAGCATAACGGAAATAGCTTCCGCCGCCCGCACATGTGCCGCATCGGGCATCGGGAAAGCACGCTCTTCAGGAATTCCGAAATCAGAACTGCTCAGTTCTCTACGCTCTTCGGCATCCAACCGGTCTGATTCTACTGGTTTCATAAACTATAAGGTTTTAAAGTGAATAATCTTCATAAGAAAACAGAATGAATGGAATAAAGATGGCAGGAAAGTGTTAATCTATCACATTTTCACGGATTACTTAAAATAAGAAAACTATTAATGCTGTTATTTCCAATGATTTATTATTTTTGTACCCACCTAGATAAACACAATGACCATGAAAAACAAACTATATTTTATTATAGTAGCCACGCTGCTGTGTCCAACATCGCTATATGCACAATCCGGCACTGACAAACGATCCGTTCTATCCTTTCAGACAGGTCCTACCCTCTACACCGGAAAGCTGATAGGAATAGCAGGATATTCCTCGAATTTGCGCAACGGCATAGGTTGGTCAGGAAGTTATACTTACCTGGTAGGAAACAAGCCTGCCATTAGAGCCGGATTCGGAATACTTTATCAAGGCAGCCGGTATACAGGCAACACGACAAATACCACAGACAAGATTCAAACACATTATTTTGCTCCACAGTTCTCCCTGCATTGGCTGAAACAACAATTCGATTGGTATTTTACTACCGGAACCGGATACCAGTTATATAAAGACGACAGTATGGTATATGATAAACCACGAAAAGTATCCATGAACAAATGGGCGGCAAACTTTGGAGTAGGCGGAGAATACCACCTTTTCACCCATTGGGGGATCAGTGCAAGGATAAGCTATATCCTGGCGTATTCCGGTGAATATTCCGTCCGCTATCATCATAAAGAATGGATGGTACAACCACATTATCCGATGAACGGTTCGGATGACATTTCTCAATTATCTTTCTCGGCAGGTATTAACTATCACTTTTAAAAAATTCAGACCATGATTAAATATCTTAGTACAATAGTATTAACTGTCGCGTTATGCTGTGCCTGCGATGGAGAAGACTTTTCAGCAGATCCTACTCTCATGCCACCTGCCACTCAGACAGGCGCCAATACCTTTGGCTGTCTGATAGACGGCTGGGTATATACAGGACAACGCTATGGACCGGACCATAAAGCATCCTACTATCCTGCTTATAATGAAGATGAAAAAGCAACAGTCCATGTATACGTTTGGTAGATGACAATACGTCTATTTCTTTCAATATCATTGACCCGAAAGAAAAAAATATCACCGTTTACAGTGATATTGAAAAGATGGATAATGACCAGACTATCTATACCGACGCCGTATTCAAAGATGGTAATAAACAAGAAGAAAGACTGGAAGACGGCATTGTCAATATTACCCGCTTTGATTTGAACAACAGAATAATCAGCGGAACTTTTGAAGGAAGAAGAGTGACAGAAGGGCGTTTTGATTTAACATTCTAACATATACCCGTTGACAACTTAAACTCAGCTTGCCAACGGGTAAATTAATCTCTTTCTTATTTTATCTTATCATACTGATCATTCGCACTAATCTCCGTGTATTTAGGCGCATCAATCATTTCCACCAAAGCGCGTAACACAGGCCCTTCACCCATCGGATCATTTTCCTGAGTGGGACGATTATAATAAAATACGGTGGAAGGCATAATACCTGTACCGACACAAATAGCCGTCACATCACCATTCTCTGAAATTTTTGACAACATTCCTTTGAATCCCTGCCATGCTACATAAATGAAATCCGGATGCAACCATCCTTCCTTCACACCTTTAGCTATGCCAAATACAAACATAGAACTACCGGTAATTTCTTCATAAGAATCTTCTTTATCCAACAACTGATGCCACAAACCGTTTTTCCCTTGATACCGCGCTACCCCACTAGCCTGCATCTGGAAATTCTTTATCACATCCTCACGCATAGGATGATTTTCCGGCATTCTTGCCAACAGATCGCTGTCGCCATAAAAATCCATCCATTGGCCCGGGACCAATGCGCCACTCCATGTTCCTTATTATCCGTATGATAGCAATGATAATAAATCTGTTTTTCAGGACACCACAAATATCGTGTATAATTCAATATCTGATTGGCCGCATCATCAAAATACTTCTTTTCACCAGTAACCTCTCCCATTCGGGAAATAAAAGACACCGCCATAAACGCATCATCTGCCCAAATTGTATTTTCATGAGCCATAAACGGGCTATAGTTCCATCGGCCAAACGAGGTTCTGAAACCATAATATGATGATTGGTTGTTTCAATATATTTTTGAAAAGCATCATCTGGATGACGCTGGTTCAAAGTTATCAAACTAGCCCCCATAGGACCGTTGTCATCCAAGCGCTTGTTTCTATAAATCATATGCCAAGTAAGACGGGGAACCGCCCTCCATCCTCCTTCACGGAAAGTCTTATCATACAAACGATGAAAATAAGACTGATTAGTTTTGTCAAAAATAAACTTCATATTCTTCAGCACATAATCCTCATATTTCCGGTTCTGTATTTTATCACCCAACTCCATCAAAGCCATATTCGTTACTCCGTTTGTATAATGCCAATTCAAATATTTACTATTGACACGTATATCCGGATTTAAAGAAACATTGTCCAAAGAAATGTATACTTTACCTGTTTTTACATCTTTGAACTCATAAACCGTAGAAGCAACAATACGATCGGCTATCTTTATAGCCATCTCTTTGGGCACAGTGTTGTCCTGTGCCATTAAGGGGAATAATCCTATCGCAAACAATAAAATGCCTGCACAACCATAACGTTTAACCATACAACCTTAAATTTAATTTTTTATTTTATACTAACAACCTCTATATTCCACCGAAATAAAAAGTCCGGCTATCTTTTAATATTCTTCAAAGATAAAGCCATCTTCCCGTTTCGTACAAATTTTCATCCTACTTTTTAAGGGTAATATCCACATTTTCAGTTTTAGAGTATATAATGTATAATGTGCTCATGATTTTATACTAAGAGAAAGAAATTCTGTTCATGATTCCTGTAACAAGAGTAACAAATGTAAATCTACCTCATTATCAACACGCTAATTATTTCTGTGTAAGTTCTGAGATCAACACTGAATTTATTATGTAAATTTACTAAAATGTTTGCATGAAAGGTTTAGCTCCACACACGCTGCAAGTTTTTGAAGCCGTTTCTAAGTTGGACTGCATCAAATCCTATCTCTTGGTAGGTGGCACTGCCTTGTCATTGCAAATGGGAACTCGGCAAAGTGAAGACTTGGACTTTATGAAATGGCGTACCTCTAAAACAGAGAAAATGGAAGTGGCATGGTATCAGATAGAGAAACAATAGTGAAACAACAGCTATATATTAGGAGTAAATCAACCAAGAGCAACAGATTTATATCTGGAGGGTCTGCAAACAAAAAGGCTGTATTCCGTTAGGAATCAGCCTTTTAGTTTGTGGACCAGCCTGGGCTTGAACCAGGGACCTCCAGATTATGAGTCTGTTGCTCTAACCAACTGAGCTACAAGTCCGTGCCACAATTTCCTGTTAGCAGGTGCAAAAGTAGTATATTCCCTTGAAACTTGCAAGATTTATCGCCCAAATTTTGATAAAAAGATTTAATTCCCTTATTCGTAAGGATATAAATTGTATTTTTGTGCACCATTAATTAATTTTGCTAAGCCGTATGGCACAAAAAAAACAGGAAACAGCCCTAACAGGGCTTTCGGACAAAGAAGTCCTTATCAGTAGAGAGAAGTATGGGAATAACCTCTTGACACCTCCCAAACGTCCTTCCATGTGGAAACTTATCTGGAAAAGTTCCGCGACCCGGTTATACGTATTCTTTTAGTCGCAGCATTCTTTTCCTTAGTGATTGCCATTATTGAAAATGAGTATGCGGAAACAATCGGCATTTTCTTTGCTATTTTTCTGGCAACCGGTATCGGATTCTACTTTGAATACGATGCGAATAAGAAGTTTGACTTACTGAACGCTGTAGGCGAAGAAACACCAGTTACAGTAATCAGAAATGGGAAAGTACGGGAAATTCCCCGTAAGGAGATTGTAGTAGGTGATATCGTAGTTTTGAATACCGGTGAGGAGATTCCTGCCGACGGAATCTTGCTGGAAGCTATTTCCCTGCAAGTGAATGAATCCAACTTGACAGGAGAATTAATGGTCAATAAAACCATCCATGAAGAACTATTTGATGAAGAAGCCACTTATCCCAGCAATGAAGTGATGCGTGGTACCACAGTAGTTGACGGACATGGAATAATGAAGGTAGAACGTGTGGGTGATTCCACCGAAATAGGTAAGGTAGCACGTCAGGCCACCGAACAAAGTAAAGAAGAGACTCCATTGAATATCCAATTGACAAAATTGGCGGGTTTCATCGGAAAAATAGGTTTTACCATTGCCACGCTTACCTTTATCGTTTTCACAGCTAAAGACCTTTACTCCTACCTCAGCGTAAATGAAATAACAGACTGGCATGGGTGGATGGCAATAGCCGCATTGTATTGAAATATTTCATGATGGCTGTCACTTTAATTGTAGTAGCCGTTCCTGAAGGCTTACCGATGAGTGTCACCTTAAGTCTTGCACTAAATATGCGCCGTATGCTGAAAACCAATAATCTGGTACGTAAAATGCATGCTTGTGAAACAATGGGGGCCATTACTGTGATCTGCACCGACAAAACAGGTACATTGACACAAAACCTGATGCAGGTACATGAAGCGAAACTTGATGCCACCAAAGCAGATTTAATAGCTGAAGGGATCAGTGCCAACTCCACAGCTTTCCTTGAAGAAACAGGAGAAAACAAGAAACCATCCGGAGTAGGTAATCCTACTGAAATAGCCTTATTGCTTTGGCTAAATGAACAGGGCAAGAACTATTTGGAATTACGTGAAAATGCAAAAGTTATCAATCAACTTACTTTCTCTACAGAACGTAAGTATATGGCTACATTAGTAGATTCACCTATCCAGCAGAAAAAGGTACTCTATATAAAAGGAGCTCCCGAAATTGTGATGAGAAAATGCAACCTCTCTTCCGAGGAACAGGCTCATTACAATGCCGATCTGCTGGCCTATCAGAACAAGGCAATGCGTACTTTAGGATTAGCTTATAAATTTATCCCCGAAGACTCCGGTAACGATTGTGCCGAACTAGTCAATAGAGAATATGATTTTCCTAGGTATCGTAGCTATCAGCGACCCTATTCGTCCGGATGTACCGGAAGCCGTACAGAAATGTCAGTCGGCAGGTATCGGTGTGAAAATTGTTACAGGCGACACCCCGGGAACAGCTACCGAAATTGCCCGCCAAATAGGGCTATGGAAACCTGAAGATACAGACCGGAACCGCATAACAGGGTAGAGTTTGCTGCATTAAGCGATGAAGAAGCTCTGGACCGCGTACTTGACTTGAAAGTAATGAGTCGTGCGCGTCCTATGGACAAGCAACGTCTGGTCCAACTGTTACAGCAAAAAGGAGCCGTAGTAGCAGTAACCGGAGACGGAACAAACGATGCTCCTGCACTGAATCACGCTCAAGTAGGTCTTTCTATGGGAACCGGTACGTCAGTAGCCAAGGAAGCAAGTGACATAACCCTATTGGATGACTCGTTCCACAGTATCGCTACCGCAGTAATGTGGGGACGCTCTCTTTACAAAAACATTCAGCGTTTCATCGTATTCCAGCTGACTATCAACGTAGTCGCATTAGCCAGTGTTTTATTAGGGGCTTTCTTTGGTACAGAACTACCACTGACCGTAACACAAATGCTTTGGGTAAATCTTATTATGGACACTTTTGCCGCCATGGCCTTAGCATCTATTCCCCCCAGTGCAGACGTCATGAATGAAAAGCCACGCAAGACCGATGATTTCATCATCACTAAAGCCATGCGTAAAAATATACTAGGTGTAGGCTTCTGCTTCCTTGCCATACTGATGACATTAATTGTCATTATCAAACAGATGCCAGCAGATTTAGTAGGACAAGCTTTGACGCAATTCTTCACGATCTTCGTGATGCTGCAATTCTGGAATCTATTTAATGCCAGTGTTTTCGGGACCAACCATTCTGTATTCAAGGATTCCCGTCATGCATTAGGCATGCTAAGTGTGGCTATCATTATTTTAGTCGGACAAATTCTGATTGTCGAGTTCGGAGGTAAAGTGTTCCGTACCGAACCTATGAATTTCATGACTTGGGTTTATATTATCGCAGGAACGTCATTCGTATTGTGGATTGGTGAAATCTACCGTTGGATAAAACGAATACAGAAAAAAGACTAAAAAAGAGAATAAAGCACATAAAGAGTTATGGACAGTAAGATTAAAAATGTCGTTTTTGATTTAGGAGGAGTATTAATAAATCTGGATTTTGACAATTGCCTGAATGCTTTTCGTAAAGCAGGATTTCAAGATATAGAGAAACAGGCATGCCAGTTCAGGGGAAAAGGTTTCTTTTCCCAATTTGAATTGGGTGAAATCAGCCCGGAAGAATTCCGGAAAGCCATTCGTAAGGAGGTCAGCGAAGCCCTGTCCGACCATGAAATTGATGATATGTGGAACCTGATGCTACTTGATATTCCTCGTGAAAAACTGGACTTATTGCTAAAGTTACGCGAACATTATATGGTTTACCTGCTTAGTAATACCAACCGGATACATTGGGATTATGCCTGTGAGCAAATGTTCTGTTATCGGGGATTCCGTGTAAATGACTTTTTTGAAGATATTTTTCTGTCTTTTGAAATGCACAAGGCCAAACCGGAAAAAGACATTTATGAGCAAATGATGAAAGAAGCAAACATCTTGCCCGAAGAAACGTTTTTTATAGATGACTCGGCAATCAATTGCCAGGCAGCAATATCGCTTGGCATACAGTCCTATCATTACCATATTGGAGAAGATTTAAGTTCACTTTTTGAATAATGAAAATAATATCAGATATAAACCATCAAACATTGCCTCCTTCAGTTGCCACTATCGGCTTCTTCGATGGAGTGCATCGCGGACACCGCTTTCTTATTAATCAAGTAAAAGAGGTCGCTGCCAAGGATGGTTATATTCTGCATTGATCACTTTTCCTGTACATCCCAGACAAGTGATACAAACCGCTTATCGTCCGCAATTACTTTCTTCACCAACAGAGAAACTCGAATTATTGGAAACGATGCAAGTAGATACTGCTTTCTTCTCCCTTTTACACAGGAACTTTCACTGTTTTCGGCTCGAGAGTTTATGCAGTTGCTACGTAACAAGTTCAATATCCATACATTAGTTATAGGCTACGACCATCGTTTCGGTCACAACCGCAGTGAAAATTTTGAAGATTATTGCCGTTATGGTGAGGAACTGAACATATATATAGTACGCGCGCGAGCTTACACAGACAAAGAGGGCAAAATCAGCTCTTCAGTCATCCGCCAACTATTAAAAGAAGGTGAAGTAAGTCAGGCTGCCAAATTCCTGGGGTATAACTACTATCTGGATGGAACAGTGGTAGATGGCTACAAAGTAGGCAGAAAAATAGGATTCCCTACAGCTAACCTGCAAGTGGATTGTAGCGACAAATTAATTCCCTCGGAAGGAGTTTATGCAGTATATGTATATGTGGAAGGAAAAAAATGGGCAGGAATGTTGAACATAGGACACCGCCCTACTATCAATAACGGCAACAATTTAAGTATTGAAGTGAACATCCTCAATTTTTCGGAGAATATCTACCACAAAGAAATGCGCATTGAGTTCGTAAGTATCTTCGCCCTGAAGAAAAATATGACACTATAGATGCACTCATTGCCCAAATGCATAAAGACCGGGAAAAAACGGCCAAAATTCTTCTCTAAATACAAGGGGGCATTGTACAGCCTTCCCCTTTTCAAACTACTCTTTCTACACATCTTCGTTTACAGTCAGTTTTGCCTGCTCGAAAACAGTTCATTCTATGTAATTCGGGCAGACAAAATCGCCCCTGCCAGTGAACGCAAATGCTATCGGAAGAATTAACTCACCGATACCAGTCACTTCTTGCATAAAATCTGTTTCTTCATACACTTCCATCCTACAAAGCACGAAAAAAGATATATTTTTATCGTTTTTCGATATTTTTTTTCGTTTTTCTTTTGTAGTATCAAAATAAGATATACATTTGCATATCGATAAACGATAAATGAATATCGAGAAACAAGAAAGAATAAACACAAACATTAAAACACGAAGTAAAAATGAAAAAGTCAGTATTAAAATCAGTTTTAGCAGCAATTGCAGTAGTAATGATGAGTTGTACAACAACAGCAAACGCACAAACAGGAAACACAAAGTACATCTACGGTCAGAATGACACAAACACAACCGTATACACACTGAATGAAGACGGCAAAACATTGACACGCAAACTGAAGTATGAGTACAAACACGATGAAAATGGTCAGGTAATTGAGAAAAAAGCTTATCGCTGGGATGCTTACCGGGAACTGTGGAAGCCGGCCTATCTGCTTACCGTAACTCCCGGAGTCTATGAAATCAAACTCAACTACGCTGAATGGAACGCCAAAGAGAGCACTTTCAACCATAACAAACAAGAAGTATTTACCGTGAAGGCAACAACGCAAACTTGTTGGCCGACACACAAAACAAAAAGTAATGGAAACTTTGAATGAAACACAAACCCAAAATAAGAATGCGACCAGCCTGTGGCAAACCATAGGAATGTACATAGGAATGATGGTCGGATTTTTATATCCGCAAATAGGATTAGGCTTGGGTATGCTTTTGGGAATAGCTTTGGGAAGACTGGTCCTGACCAAGATTCCTGTCAACACCCCACTGGCCCAAAGAGCACAACAAAAAAGCACAATTATCCTTATTTTAGCATTTCTTATCCTATTCATGAACCATTGGTACGTTCCATGCAAACATGCCATTGCTCACTTGATGAACTAAAAACAAATCAACCAAATTTAAAAGACAACCAGATGAAAACAACCATGATTTTGATCGCACCAAGGAGAAACCCAAGGATGCTTACTTAAAGAAACAGATACCCTCAGGACGGATGCGGAAGTCCGTCCTACCCCTTAATTCAAATCCATTTTAAACCAATAAACATTCTATTATGGGACGCGCAATTAAATTAGTACTTTATTACTTCGCTTATCAGTTAGCTTTCACCTTCCTGGTAGGACTTCCGGCGGGAATTATTAAAGTGATGAACGAAATTTCAGAAAATGATAATCTGGCTTATGCCGTAGGTAAGAATACAGCTCTATGACAGGACTCGTTATGGTACTGGCAGGAATAGCCATGATCTGGCACCTGATCTACTTTAAATACGTTCAATTCAACAAGACAAGCTGGACTGAAGTACCTGCAAAAACCATTTTATTGAGTATTCCCTTCATTATAGCAGCCATGTTCATCTGCAATGTAGCCAGCGAATTCATAGAACTGCCCAACCTAGTGGAAGACACATTCATAGGAATGAGCCGCAATGTATTCGGCATCATCGCCATTGCCGTCATGGCACCTCTGGTAGAAGAGTTGCTGTTCCGTGGAGTCATTGAAGGGCATTTCCTGCAAACCGGAAAAAGACCCGGTATGGCAATCCTCCTGTCAGCACTCATTTTCGGTCTCATCCATGTCAATCCGGCGCAAGTACCTTTCGCTTCTGTCTGGGATTGGTATTCGGATGGCTTTATTACCGCACAGGAAGCATTATACCGGGAATGATAGGGCATTTTCTAAATAACTCCCTGGCTACCATTGCATGGCTACATCAACCCAAGAAGAGTTGAATGAAAAAACGGTTGATATGATTGGCGCCACACCTACTTACATCCTTTTGGCAGCGCCATAATCATCCTAGTCGGCATGTATTTCTATCTGAACAAACATTTGCCACAGCCGGGAACACCCTCTGAAATTACTAACACACAAGCATAAATGTAACAATGAAAACAAAACTCAACCTCTTTTGCGTCTGCGTACTTATCGCCTTGCTCCTTTCCACCTCAACGACAGTGAGCATCATGTTCCATTCTTTCACAAGTGCCTTTAAAGCCGGATACGAAAGTGTAGAAAAAGGAAAGGATATCCACATTTCCGATTATAAGATGATTTGCACCCTTCCTACCGATCTACTTGAAAAGACAGGAAGTGTAACCAATGTCAGGACAGGAGAACAGGCATCTATCATACCGATTATAAGCATGGTAGAGGCGCCAACGAAAGAAAATGATACCTTCCATGCACTAAACAGGATTGCCTCATTCATTTCGGTGATAGCGGGAATTTTCTGCCTGTTGCAGTTCTTTTATTTGATCAGAAATATCAATCGCGGTGATATCTTCAGCTGGAAGAATGTGAAGTTTCTGCGCAAGTTAGGATGGGCATTGATACTTTTGTTTATCTGCACGCTGGCTACCATCGTGATTGGAAATTATGAAGCTTCGCAAGTGTTGCAACTCAACGGATGCGAGTTCTCCTATACCTTTGCTTTTTCCGATGCGACTCTCATTCTGGGATTCATTTCATTGCTGGTAGCCGAAGTATTTGCCATCGGACTGAAGATGAAAGAAGAACAAGATTTAACCATTTAAAAAAACAGAGCAGACTATGAACAAGTTCAGAATATTAGGTGTCATAGCCATTATAGCCATCATTGCAAACTTCTTTGGAGGATTGGATGAAAATTGGAGAGATTTCAAGAAAGGATTTGAAGATGGACATAACAGTGCAATGGAAATATATGAGCCTGGACGCCACATTATACCCCATCATGCAACCTCAGTCAAGCTGAATGTAGAGCCGTTACCTGAAACTACTGTCGATTCACTGAGCAACAACCGCGTGGACTGGACACTCCCCTACACAGTGACTGAAATAGAAACGTATGCCAAGCCATCGGCCTGGCACATCCTTGTCATGGGACTTGCCATACCCGGAATATTCCTTTTTCTCATCGGTTTCTGCTCATTGATCCGGTTGCTCATTTCCATCTCACGCCGCGAAGTATTTACATCTGCCAATGTACGGCGCCTCCGTTGGTTTGCATACACCAGTGCAAGCTTGGAAATCCTCATAGCTGTTGACGAATGGATTGTAGGAAACGCAGCAGTTGAGCAAATCAGTCTGCCGGGCTACAAAATCATCAGCTACGCCGGTTATTCTCCCGACTGGGTAGCTGTGATAATTCCCATTCTTTTTGCCGAGATATTTGCTATCGGGGCAAAATGAAAGAAGAACAGGATTTAACCATTTAAGAAAAATGCCATGAAAGAAAAAAATACTTTCCCCTCAAAAAGAAAAAGCATCTTTTATTTGATACTTTGCCTGATAGCTACTCTGTTTGTAAGTTCATTCATCTATTTCCTTGTGTTACATCCATTGTTGGACAACAAAATAGTGAGGATATCGATCAACATTGGATGGACTTGCTTCTGTCTGTATGCCTTTAAGAAACTGACGCAACGCCACACCCTTTGGTGGCGCGCAGTAGATGAGAACCCGAATAAACCCAAAATGAATTGATCTATGCCAATTATAGTAAATTTAGACGTAATGATGGCGAAACGAAAAATTTCGCTGGGAGATTTAGCCGAGAAGATAGACCTGACTCCTGCTAACCTTTCCATATTGAAAACCGGGAAAGCGAAAGCCATCCGTTTCTCTACCCTTGAGGCTATTTGCAGGGAACTAAATTGCCAGCCCGGAGATATTTTAGAATATAGAGAAGAAGGTGAATAATATAAACAGCCACATATACAAACACTCTGATACCATAAAATTCTCATATCTTTAATCCGGATACTCTGACCGATAAAGCATTTCAATTGCCATACCGGCAGAGTATTTTCACCTTATACCTAAAATTTTCTTATCACTTCCCGACACGCTTTAGCCAATATTCCCTAAAAATACACTACTGATAAAAACAAATATTGCATAAGCACCATATAATCCCATGATTATCCGTATCTTTGCAGCGAATTAGATATTTGAAAATAAATGAAGACATTTGAAGAGTTAGGCGTTTCCCCGGAAATACTAAAAGCGATTAAAGAAATGGGATATGAGAATCCCATGCCGGTACAAGAAGAAGTAATACCGTATTTATTGGGAAACGGCAACGATGTAGTAGCCCTAGCACAAACAGGGACTGGAAAAACAGCCGCATTTGGTCTGCCGCTTATCCAAAAAGTTGACGTAAAGCACCGTGCACCTCAAGCACTAATTTTATGCCCCACACGCGAATTGTGCTTGCAGATTGCAGGCGATCTGAACGATTACTCCAAGTACATTGACGGCTGAAAATCCTTCCCGTATATGGTGGTTCATCCATCGAAGCCAAATACGCATGTTGAAAACAGGCGTACATATTATTGTGGCTACTCCCGGACGACTGATTGATCTAATAGAAAGAAAGGTTGCCAAACTAGAAACGATTACAGATGTAGTAATGGACGAAGCCGATGAAATGCTGAATATGGGATTTACTGATAGCATAAATGCTATCCTTGAAAAAGTTCCTGAAGACCGGAATACCTTGATGTTCTCGGCTACCATGAGTCCGGAAATCTCACGCATCGCCAAAAAATATCTGCATGACGCAAAAGAAATCACTATCGGTACCAAAAATGAGGGCAGTAAAAACGTCAATCACATAGCCTATTTAGTACACGCTAAAGACAAATATGCCGCATTGAAACGTATCGCGGATTATTATCCACAGATTTATGGCATCATTTTCTGTCGTACCCGTAAAGAAACTCAGGAAATTGCAGATAAATTAATACAAGACGGTTATAACGCAGACTCTTTGCACGGTGAGCTCTCACAAGCCCAGCGCGACTTAGTGATGCAAAAATTCCGCCAACGCCATTTACAGCTTTTAGTTGCTACCGACGTAGCAGCCCGTGGCCTAGATGTAAATGACCTTACTCATGTCATTAATTATGGCTTGCCCGATGATATAGAAAGCTATACTCATCGTAGTGGTCGTACAGGACGTGCCGGAAAAACAGGTATTTCTATTGCCATCATCAACCTTCGCGAAAAAGGAAAGATGCGTGAGATAGAACGAATCATCAACAAAAAATTTATCATGGGTGAGATGCCCAGTGGTAAACAAATTTGCGAGCAGCAATTGATTAAATTGATAGATGACATAGAAAAGGTAAAAGTAAACGATGAAGAAATTGAATCCTCCTACCCGGAATCTATCGTAAACTGGAATGGCTTTCAAAGGAAGATCTGATAAAGCGCGTGGTGTCAATGGAATTTAACCGCTTCTTGGAATACTATAGTAACGCTCCGGAAATAGAAATTCCCAGCACAAATGACCGTCGCAGCGAACGTGGCTCCAAAGAACGCAAGGATCATGGCAGTGCTCGTGAAAAGACAGAGCGTAAAGCAGAAAAAGGATACACCCGTCTATTCCTGAATGTAGGAAAGACAGACGGTTTCTATGCCAACCAAATCATAGAACTGATTAACCGCAACATGAAGAAGCAACGTACTACCATCGGACGAATAGACCTGATGCAGAATTTCTCTTTCTTCGAAGTAGCAGAAAATCAGGCACAGGACGTGATTAAAGCATTGAACAAGGTTAATCTGAATGGCGGCCGGAAAATTGTAGTAGAAGTTGCCGGTGACAATAATGGCAAAAACGACAATGGCGAACGCAGAAGCAGTGCAGCAAGGAATGCTTCATTCGGCAAAAAAAGTGACAGGTCCAATAAAAAAACGACCTCAAAAGAAGGAAGACCCAGCCGTGCGGAACGTGGCTACATTGAAGAACGCGGTCCCAAAACGAAAGACGACTGGAAACAATTCTTTAACAGCGATAACAATAAGAAAAAGAAATCCAAGAAATGAGGAAGCCAACTTCATGAAAGAGAATTGGACATAGTAGAAATATGCAAATAACATCCACTTCTCTCGAATAATAGCGGAGCAGGCAGAATTGAAACAACCTGTCATTTCAAGGACATTCCGCAAATAACACGATAAATCAACTGACTTATAATGAATCAGTTGGATTTATCGTGTTATTCAAAAAAAGATTTACCGAATATCCTTGTTTACATCGAATTAATATTAACAGTTTTTTTGCCATCTTTCCGGATGAAAGATTATATGACAAACTATCGGAACTTTGACATACCCAAGCTTCCTGTCATTTCATACTTTTCTTTTAGTCTGTCAATTTCAGTTCATCGATCAAACGGGAAGCTTTCCCATATTTTTCAATCATGTAAAGAACATAGCGGATATCCACCCCGATACAACGCTGCAAATTAGGTTCAAAAACAATATCTCCACTCATTGCTTCCCAATTCCCGTCAAAAGCAAGACCTATTAATTCCCCTTTTCCATTAAACATTCCACTACCGGAATTCCCTCCCGTTATATCATTATCCGAAATAAAGCAAACATTCATATTACCATCTCCGGTAGCATAACGTCCGAAATCCTTCCTTCTCAAGCATTCGACTACAGAAGGAAGCACATCGAAATCACTATCTCCCTTATACTGCCTTATCTTGTCAAAAATACCTTTTGTCGTCGTAAAATAAGAATATTCAATAGCATCTTTCGGTGAGTAACCACCCACCATGCCAAAACTCAGACGCATAGTAGAATTAGCATCCGGATAAAACACCCTATCTGCCTCCATCTCACGCATTGCTTCATTCAACAAACGTTCATTTTTCTCAATATTCATACTAGCTTCTTCCACCGACTGATTGAATTCATAAAATTTCACCAACATATCAATAGCAAAAGAAGCCGCAGGGTCATCAAACAAGACATAAGTGGTATCTCCCTTCACCACCTGTTCAAACCCATGCGGTGTCTCTAAAGAGGAACGAGCATACAAATCATCTACATAAGCTTGGTAATCACCTTTAAAATCTTTCTCTATCAATGGATAAACATCAGGTAAAAACTCCTTGCCTACCTCAGCCGCATATTCTTTCAACATAGCCACAAAGACTTGTTTATCCACACTTATATCCATATTGGCATAAATCTCCAACAATTGCCGCATATTACGCTCCAAATCACTCTCCTCTGCCTCAAAATCAAAATTCAGTACAGCCAAGCTGCCGTAATCAACTCCGGTCCATTAGCAAATGTTTCTCCAAAATATGCCATAGCCCGCGCCGCATTTCTACGATTACGATAATTCAGCTCCAGTTCAGTCAGAACCCTTGCATATTTGCTTCGCTTATCAGGTTCCCGACGGATCCATTCTTGCAACTGGCGCTCCAAAGCTTGTTTTTTCTCTATCACTTTCAACTCTTTTACCGCTTGATTCATGCCTATACTATTCTTCCAATAGTTAGAGCTTTGTGCATACTTGGAAGCATATTTAATGCGGATATCATCACTTTTTTCCATTGCATTTTTCCAGATAGCCTGCTTGATGGTACGGACATTAATCATAGCGGCATTATCCGTATTAATCCTTTCGTCTATCCCAAATGAAGACAAATACCTGCTGGTAGAACCGGGATATCCCATAGTCATGCAAAATGAACCTTGTTCATACCCGCCCAAAGAAACAGGAGCAAAATAATCCGGATGATAAGGCACATTCTCCGGAGAATAAGCTGCCGGTTGATTATTCTGATCAGCATAAATACGGAAAACAGAGAAATCCCCGGTATGGCGGGGCCATACCCAATTATCTGTATCCCCGCCAAACTTGCCTACAGAAGAGGGAGGAGCAAACACCAGACGAACATCATAATAATCTTTATACACAGACAGATAAAACTCATTACCACCATAAAAAGGAGTTATCTCAGCACGCAGCAACGTATCATTCGCCACAGCTTCCTGAGCAAGCAATGTGGAAATAGAATCCACAATCAGCGCACGGTCATTTTCCTTTGTTCCGACTGGAATAGCTTGCAACACACGCTCCGTCACATCCTCTGTGCGTATCAGAAAACTGACAAATAAATCCGGATTAGGAAGCTCCTTACTTAAGGAGTCGGCTACAAAACCATCTCGCAAATAATCATGCTCCACAGAACTATGCTGCTGAATGGCATCATACCCACAATGGTGGTTAGTAAAAACCAAGCCATCCGGAGATACAACAACCCCCGAGCAAAAACCTCCAAAACTAACAACAGCATTAGCCAATGCTTTTCCTCCGGGATTATACAATTGTTCAGATGAAGTTCCAATCCCATTTCTTTCATCACTTGTTGAGTTTGTTTGCTAAGGCAACAAGGAAGCCACATTCCCTCATTACCCCATATACATAAAGGCAGGAAAGACAGCAGCAATAGTAGTTTTTTCATGGTTTTATTCTACAATTAATTTAAGTTTTTTCGCCCCGACACGTGCCTTCAACATTTGGAAATCTTTTCCTGTTCTTTTCCTACAGGTTTTTTACTGAATTTCATCAAGACTATTGTCAATGTGTCCGTTTGGGTTGAGTCTACCTGCAATTCCACAGTCTTCGCCATGGCTATAGCTTCTGCTGCAGGATAAAGTACTTTAAGTTCGGGAATTATCTTTTTATCTACGGTATTGTATGCGGCATATACATTAAGTTCGTTTTCCAAAGACTTAATCTTTTCCTGCTGCTCCAGCAAACGTTTCTCACTATTCTTATAAAAGTCCTCCATCACTTGCGCCTTTATACTGCCAATATCCATCGCATCATTATTCATTCCTTGAAGAACAACCAGTTTGGTTCCTGCCAGATTAAAAAGTTTCAAGTTATCCCTTGCGGTTGCTATTTCTGTTTCCGAAACCTCATTGCCTATTAGCACAACACGTATTTCCTTCTTCTCGAAAGAAATCTTCCGGTCTATTACTTGGGTATTATTAAAATTCAGCTCCTCGTTGATAAAGTTGTTGGCAGAAGCTTCATAAATAGTACTTTTTACAATGCCATAAGTCAGATAAACAGCAGGACACATCGTAGCCAAAGTAATAAAAATAATATATTTCTTTACCAATTTCTCACGCTCCTTATCCACAAACTCCTTACGTTGGAAATGCATGACACGCACCCCGATAAAAGTAGCCAGACTGATAAATACTGAATTGATAAAATACAAATAGAACGCACCTAAAAAATAAAGTAAATTTCCGGTAGCAAGCCCAAATCCGGCAGTACACAAAGGCGGCATCAAAGCCGTAGCAATAGCTACCCCCGGAATAACATTCCCCTTCTCCTTTGTAGACAAGGCGATAATACCGGCCAAGCCACCGCATAAAGCTATAAGCACATCATATATAGTAGGAGAAGTACGTGCCAGCAACTCCGATTGTACTTCATCCAACGGAGTCAGCGAAAAATAAATCGTGGATGTAATCACACTAAATACAGTCGCCACCAAATAACTTTTCAGAGAACGTTTCAACAGTTCAAAATCATTCTGTCCGATAGCCAGCCCCACTCCCATAATCGGCCCCATCAGCGGAGATATCAACATAGCACCGATAATCACTGCCGTAGAATTCACATTCAAGCCCAATGAAGCAATAAAAATTGCGAATATAAGAATCCACAAATTAGTTCCTTTGAACTCAACACCGTTACGAATACTTTCTACAATCAAGGCTTCATTATCCTTATCCTTGCGCAAATCAAGATATTCACCAAAGAACTGCTTTATATAAGGCACATTCTTCAAATCATTCTTCAGGTCACTCATAGCTATTTCTTTATGTATCGGTTTATAACAGGTATCTGCTGCAAGGGGAAGTCCGTTTTCACAATATATGCCACAAACAATAACAACAGTAATGTACGAACACCCAACAACAAGAATATATTTTGAATAGAAGATAAACTGAAACAATGTAAAGTATCAGCGCTAACGCCACATAGTTACCTATCGCTTTCAAATCATAATTAATAGGATATTTTTTCTGCCCTACAAAATAAGAGAGAAGCATAGCTACTCCATATCCGGCAAAACCTGCCCACGCACACGCCATATAGCCAAATACCGGAATAAGGAAAATATTTATCAGGATAATGATACTGCATCCCACCAATGAAAAATAAGCTCCCCATTTTGTTTCATCAATCAGCTTATACCAAAAAGAAAGATTGAAATAAATACCCATAAACATTTCGGCAGCCATGACAATAGGTACAACTTTAAGCCCTACCCAATAATCACGTCCTAAAATATAACGCAATATATCAAGGTAAAACATAACAGCCAAAAAGGCCAGCAAAGTGAAGATAATGAAAAACTTCATCGCTTTGGCATACATTTCCCGACTATCCTTTTCTTTACTCTTACTAAAAACAAACGGCTCGTATGCAAACCGGAAAGCCTGTGTCAGCATGGCCATTATCATAGCTATTTTACTGGCAGCCCCATAAATACCCAACTGGATGGTCGCCTCCGCCTTATCAGGATAAACAAACGGAAAAATAATTTTATCGGCTACCTGATTTAAGATTCCGGCAATACCCAGAATCAATATCGGGAAAGAATAATGCAGCATACGCCGCAACAACTCCCTGTCCAGCACATACCTGAAGCCCACCAATTCTTTCCACATACACAGCATCACCAAAGAAGTACAAGCCAGATTTATAGCAAAAGCCACTCCGACATTCTCTCCTTTCATACCTACAAAATAAGCGATATTCAAGGCAATGCTGGCAAAAATGAACAACAATTTCAATGCAGCGAACTTAACAGGGCGTTTCTTATATCGCAAATAAGCAAAAGGAATAGCTTGGAAAGCGTCCATTGCGACTACAATCAGCATCATCCCCATATACCACGGATGCTCTCCATATCCCAAGAAACCTGCTATGGGATGCAGAAAAGAAAGACAAACGATTAAAAACAAGAGCGCAGTCGCCCCTACCGAAAGCAAAGTAGTGGAATAGACGCGCATCGGATCATCCACCCCCTTATTGGCAAACCGGAAAAATCCGGTTTCCATACCATATGTTAAAAGCACCATCAGCAAGGCAGTTATAGCATACATATTGGTAATGATACCATAGCCCCCCGATTCCACAGGCAAAGCGTTGGTATATATCGGTACTAACAAATAATTCAGGAACCGCCCGATGATACTACTCATCCCATATATGGCTGTTTCCTTGGCTAATGCTTTTAATCCTGCCATCTTTTAATCATCAAATAATGTCTTCTGACTATTATAAATGCTCCGTCCCAGGTGCATATAGGCCAGTTCCGTGACCTCACGTCCACGCGGAGTACGTTTTAAGAAACCTTCTTTAATCAAAAAAGGTTCATAAACCTCCTCTATTGTTCCGGCGTCTTCACCCAAAGCGGTTGCAATAGTAGTCAGCCCCACAGGGCCTCCCTTAAACTTATCTATAATAGTACATAAAATCTTGTTATCTATCTCATCCAGTCCATACCTGTCAATGTTCAAGGCTTCTAAAGCAAACCGGGCAATTTCCACATCAATCCTTCCGGAACCTTTCACCTGGGCAAAATCACGGACGCGCCTCAACAGCGCATTTGCAATACGGGGCGTTCCACGGCTGCGCGAAGCAATCTCACCCGCCGCTTTCACGTCACAAGGCACATTCAATATAGTAGCAGAACGACGGATAATGCTTGTCAATACATCATCGTCATAATACTCCAAATGAAGATTAATTCCAAAACGGGCACGCAAAGGCGCAGTCAGCAACCCACTCCGGGTAGTGGCTCCAACCAAAGTAAACGGGCTCAACTCCAACTGGATACTACGCGCCGAAGGTCCCTTGTCTATCATTATATCGATACGATAATCCTCCATGGCAGAATACAGATATTCTTCTACCACAGGGCTCAACCGATGTATTTCATCAATAAAAAGCACATCATTGGGTTCCAGGCTGGTCAGTACTCCCGCCAAATCACCCGGTTTATCCAGCACCGGTCCTGAGGTCACTTTAAAACCTACTCCCAGTTCATTGGCAATGATATTACTTAAGGTCGTCTTGCCCAAGCCGGGAGGTCCGTGCAAAAGAACATGGTCTAACGCCTCGGCCCGCAGACGCGCCGCCTTGACAAAGATGCGCAGATTATCCACTACCTTATCCTGCCCGCTGAAATCTTCAAAATTCAGCGGACGTAAGGCATTCTCAAAATCGCGTTCCTTAGTTGTGAGCTGTTGCTCGCGTATATCAAAATTTTCTTCCATTTTTTTGTTTATGACACAAAGGTACAAAAGATATTATTATTATAGAAAGAAAGATGGAGGAATTCATTTTCAGTTCCTCTCTGGTCCTTCTTTTCAACATTATTATTGTATTAATTATTATTCATTATGGGAATTACATTAGGAAAGAAACAATTGAACAAAGGAAGAGTTTCGCTTTATTTGAATTACAGTTATAACGGGAAGCGCCGCAAAGAGTATTTGGGCATCATCCTGGACGCTCCTACCAGTGCAGAGCGAAGAGCGGAAAACAGAAACAAGGTACTAATTGCCAGGCAGATAAGAGCAAAGAAGGAACTAGAATTCTTATCTGTTGAATATCATCTGAACGATATAGAAAATACATTCGATGATATACTTCCAACAGATAAAAGCAATGTTCCCGATTTCTATATTCTGATAGGACAATACCTGGATACCTATCACAAAAAGGACAAGAAAATGGTCAGGGCATGTATCACCCACCTGCGACTGTTTACAAGAAAGAAAAGCTTACCTGTAACCCTTCTCACAAAAGATTTTTGTATAAATTTTCTTGAGTATCTCAGGGATCATCTCCGAGGTAACACTCCCATCGGATATTTCAAGAAATTCAGAATGTGCATCAATAAATGTATAGAAAAAAAGTTAATGACCTCTAACCCTACAGATGGTATCCGCCTGATGCAGTTTGATGAGGTAACCAAAGCAATCCTCAGCTTAAAAGAGATTCAGAAACTTGCTATCACTCCATGCCCCAACAACGAAGTAAAAAGGGCATTCTTGTTCTCTTGCTATTGTGGGCTGCGCTGGTGTGATGTGCACCAACTGCAATATAAAGACATAGATTTCTCATCAAACCGCCTTACTATTCTACAACAGAAAGTACAGTCACACTCCAAAAACGCAATCTTGCATCTAAACTTAAACCACACTGCCATCAAGCTCCTGCAAAGACATAAAGGCATTAACGAGGAGTTGGTATTCGGGCTCCCCTCCTATTCTTACACACTAAGAATTTTAAACAAATGGGTCAAAAGGGCTAATATACACAAGCACATCACCTTCACTGTGCCCGGCACTCATTTATCACCAACATTATGGCAAATGGAGCTAATATCAAGACCGCCGCCAGCCTTGCAGGACATTCTACTACCCGGCACACTGAAAAATATGTTCATATCATAGATGAACTCAAACAAAAAGCAGTAGATAGTTTACCGGATATTATTGTCAATTATAAATAAAAAAGGACCTGAAACGGCCCTTACATCATTAAAGTTGTCACACATATAACTGGTGTTCAAACAATTAGTATTACTGTATAGTATCCGGCACGAATACGACCTACCTGAGTAATGCGGTGAACAACTACTTCGGATGCAATTTCAAGCGGTTAATAAATTCCTACAGGGTGGTTCGCGCGAAGGAGTTGCTGGACGGTAAAGATTGCCCGGTG
>ENA-OQAS01000138-OQAS01000138.1-human-gut-metagenome-genome-assembly--contig:-NODE-138-length-37386-cov-2.585603_pt1 | contig 37386 bp, 51 predicted proteins | sample MGYA00242733_ERZ504523 | MGnify/ENA primary metagenome ERZ504523 (study PRJEB26092, sample SAMD00036239) | human gut metagenome | host: Homo sapiens | study: EMG produced TPA metagenomics assembly of...
CTATATGCCATGGTGCTACTGGCAAGGGTAACGACCAGATCAGATTCGAGCTTACTATCAAGCTTTAGCTCCAGATATCAAGATCATCGCACCTTGGAGAGATTCAAGATGGACTCTTCAGTCACGTGAAGATGAGATTGAATACTGCAGACAGCATGGTATTCATCTTCCATTCAGCCTGACTCAAGCTACAGCCGTGACCGTAACATATGGCATATCAGCCACGAAGGTCTTGAGCTTGAAGATCCTGCTAACGAGCCTAACTACAAGCACCTTCTTGTTCTTGGATGCTCACCAGAGGATGCTCCTGATGAAGGCGAATATGTTACTATGACATTTGAAAAGGGTGTTCCTACATCTGTTAACGGCAAGAAGATGAAGGTTTCTGATATCATCAGAGAACTTAACAGACTTGGCGGCAAGCACGGCATTGGTATAATTGATATCGTTGAGAACCGTGTTGTTGGTATGAAGTCACGTGGTGTATATGAAACACCTGGTGGAACTATTCTTTACGAAGCTCATCAGCAGCTTGAAGAATTAGTTCTTGACAGGGATACAACAGCAGAGAAGATTAATGTTGCTAACAAGTTCGCTCAGGTTGTATACGAAGGAAAGTGGGAAACACCTCTTCGTGAAGCACTTCAGGCATTTGTCGAAAAGACACAGGAATACGTAACTGGTGAAGTTAAGTTCAAGCTTTACAAGGGCAACATCATCAAAGCTGGTACAACATCTCCATATTCATTATATAACGAATCTATCGCTTCATTCACAACTGGAGACCTTTATGACCACCATGATGCTGATGGTTTCATCAACCTCTTTGGTCTTTCACTTAAGGTAAGAGCTATGAAGAAGCTTGAGAACGAAAAGAAGAATAACAAATAATACTTTAAAAAATATTATATAACAAGTATTATAAAACAAAATCAGGAGCTGCCACATATATATGTAGCAGCTCCATTTTCATCTTTTATAATGTTTTATGAGTTTTTATAAGCTCTTATAAACTCTAATAAACTCTTATCAAACATTAATCTCAGATATTTCTATATTCTTTTTCTCCTGTTTTTCACAACCATTCCATATATCAAAGTAATAACATAAGAAGCTGCTGCCAGTATACACATAACACCCATAACCCTATAAGCAATCTGAGTATCTATAAACACAGTTCTTCCTAGATATCTGTTACTTACAGCCGCCATACATCTGTTTCCAATTATATTTGCAATAAAAATATATATACCACCTGTTATGACAAATATACATGGGAGTGTGTACCTTACAACCCTGACAGGATTAAATGCAATGATAACAATCAATAATGTGATATATATTAAAAGCATCAATATCTTAAACACAACAGACGTTATTATTCCATATACCTTTATAAGCGGCTGCAGACGATAAGATATATCACCATATATACCACTGGCATAATTATTTATAGCCTCATTTGCAGCATTTTTACTATAGCTAAGAGCTGCCCTGACTATTGTTTCCTGTATATTTCCCATATTGATATTAGATGCTATTTTGTTATATGTCATATCCATAAGCTCATCCAGCTCTGCATCTATATTAATCTCTATATCATCAAAGGATTTTTCTTTAAGCATCCCGTCAACCATAGCCGTTGTATATTTCTGTGCTATTCTGTCTACTATCTTAGAATCCTCTATACTTGTCTGAATTCTGGATAACGCCTCCATATTATCCCCAAGTGAATCAAAAACAGTATCCATAAAACGGTGCGATATAGCAGCTGACAGTCCTGCATCCTTTAACATGCTTGAGACATACATAGGTGCCGTTACACATACAATAAGTATAAGACCTGCTATTACAGATATTAAACCAACACCTATCTGTGTCCATCTATGAGCAGTATCCCTGTATTGTCTGTATCCATATGACATATATATTCCTTCTTTCTGTTTAGATATAACAATTCCGTAATCTTCCTACGCAATCACATTAAAACAATCACATTAACATAATCATATTAACACAATTATATTAATACAACCATAAAAAATGTAATAGATTTAGTGCTTTCTTACATTTTCCTGAATCTGTTATACCGCTGTCTTGCAAGTTCTTCCTTGTCCATATCAATATATCTGTACATAAAATCACATATCATGCGTTTCATATATAATGTCACTCTTTTTATATTATTTTCATTTATAACCGGATATTCCGGAATGACCTTCTCTATTATGCCAAGCTCATATAAATCTGCTGCCGTCAGCTTCATTATTTCCGCAGCCTCTTTTGCTTTCTTAGAATCCTTCCACAGTATCGATGCAAAGCCTTCTGGTGAAAGTATTGAATATATGGAATTCTCCATCATCCATACCTCATTGGCAACACCTAGTGCAAGTGCACCACCGCTTCCACCTTCGCCAGTTACTATTGACAATACCGGAACTGTAAGACTGCTCATTTCATACAGATTCTTTGCTATAGCTTCTCCCTGGCCTCGCTCTTCTGCACCAAGACCGCAATATGCTCCTGGAGTGTCTATAAAACATATAACCGGTCTGTTAAATTTTTCAGCCTGCTTCATAAGCCTTAGTGCCTTTCTATACTTCGGGATTAGGCATTCCAAAGTTTCTTGATATATTCTCTTTAGTAGTCTTACCCTTCATATGTCCTATGACTGTTACAGGAATGCCGCCAAATGTTGCGATTCCACCTATTATTGCTTTATCATCACAAAAGTTTCTGTCACCATGAAGTTCAAAAAAATCTTTAGTTATTTTTTCTATGTAATCTGCGGCATTAGGTCTTTCACTGCTTCTTGCTATTTCAACCTTTTCCCATACATCATACTCATTATACAGATTATTATCAGCCTCAGCCTTTTTTTCTTCTTCTCTATCTATCTTTTTGAAATATATATTATCAAGATACTCAAGATACTTCTTCATAATATCTGAATTGCTCCGGTATGTATCCACATTTTCTTTAACTTCTGTATAAGCTCCACTGTACTTATGTATGTCAAGCAGATGCGCAAGTGTCTTCTTTAGCTCATCCCTTTTAACTATCGCATCCACAAAGCCGTGCTCTAACAGAAATTCAGCTCTCTGAAACCCTTCTGGCAGTTCCTGTCCTATAGTCTGTCTGATAACTCTTGGTCCTGCAAAACCTATAAGGCACCTGGCTCTGCAAGTATAATATCTCCAAGCATAGCAAAGCTTGCAGTTACACCTCCAGTTGTAGGGTCAGTAAGAACAGTGATATATAAAAGTCCTGCCTCATCATGTTTTTTTAATGCGGCACTTATCTTTGCCATCTGCATAAGAGATACTATTCCCTCCTGCATCCTGGCTCCGCCTGAGCATGTAAATATAATAACCGGCAGCTTCTGCTCTGTAGCTTCTCAACTGCCCGTGTAAGCTTTTCACCTACAACTTCGCCCATGCTGCCCATAAGAAATCTTGTATCACAGACACCTATAACAGCTTTGCTGCCATCTATCTTTCCAACACCGGTTATTACTGCCTCATCAAGATTTGTTTTTCTTTTAAGATTCTGGATTTTCTCCTCATAACCTGGGTATTCACATGGATTGCTCTCTTCAATGTTAGTATCCCATTCTGAAAATGTATTCTTATCCACTACCATGGATATCCTTGTTCTGGCATCCAGCTTCATATAATATCCACATTCCGGACATACACAATTATTCAGATACATGTCCTCTGTTAAAATTATTTTTGAACAAACCGGACATTTCGTATATAATCCATCTGGAACATTTATATTACTGCTATCCAGATTGTTGATTTTATTTTTATGGATATTCTTTTTAAACAAGCCTTTTATCTGCATATAAATCCTCATTTCCACGCACTCTTACTGTGCATAACGAACAACTATTTTTTACATACCTGTGGATACTCCTCTGGTATGAAATCTGTACTGACATCACCTTTAATAAACTTCTCATTCTGGCATATATCATACATAAAATCTGTATTTGTTGTGACACCTTCAATAATAATCTCGCCAAGGACACTTCTCATCTTCTCAATCACTGTTTTCCTGTCGTTTGCATATGTCATAACCTTCATTATCATGGAATCATAAAAGGAGGTATCGTATATCCACTATAAACTGCAGTATCTATTCTTACACCATTACCACCTGGTATATGTATATTCTTTATTGTTCCCGGATTAGGTGCAAAGTTCTTTTCAGGGTTTTCAGCATTGATTCTTATTTCCATGGCAGCACCATGTATCCTTACATCCTCCTGCTTAATACCAAGACTTTCGCCGGCTGCTATCTTTATCTGTTCCTTTATAAGATCAACACCTGTCACAAGTTCCGTTATACCATGCTCGACCTGAATACGGGTATTTACCTCCATAAAGTAATAATTGTCGTTTTTGTCAAGAAGAAACTCAACTGTTCCTGCATTTTCATAGTTAACTGCCTTAGCCACTGCCACTGCAGTATCTCCCATTCTCTTTCTTAATTCATCATTCAACGCAGGAGAGGGTGATTCCTCAACTAACTTCTGGTGATTTCTTTGTATTGAACAATCTCTTTCACCAAGATGAATTGTATTTCCATATTTATCAGCTAATATCTGGAACTCTATATGTCTTGGCTTTTCTATATATTTTTCTATATACATTGTGCCATCAGCAAAGCCATTCACAGCTTCTCTCTGTGCGTTATCGAATTCCCTTTTAAAATCTTCTTTTGTATATACAACACGCATCCCCTTGCCACCGCCGCCAAGTGCAGCTTTAACCATAACAGGATAACCTATATTGTCTGCAAGCTCTTTTCCTCTTTCTGCATCCATAACTGGTTCTTTGGTTCCTGGAATAACTGGAATACCTGCTGATATCATTGTATTTCTTGCTTCCTGTTTATTACCTGTTTTCTCTATGATATCTGAATCTGGACCTATAAATGTGATGTTACATTTTTCACATAATGATGCAAACTTACTGTTTTCAGAAAGAAATCCAAAGCCTGGATGTATTGCATCTGCATGTGTAGCTACTGTTGCACTCAATATTCTTTCCATATTAAGGTAACTATCCTTAGCTGCTGCCTTTCCTATACATACACTCTCATCAGCCAGCTGCGTATGAAGTGCTTCCTTATCCGCCTCAGAATATACTGCAACTGTCTGTATACCCATTTCCCTACAGGCTCTTATTATTCTAACAGCTATTTCGCCTCTGTTCGCTATCAATATCTTATTAAACACAGCTTCATCTCCTTATAATCATTCCATAATCCACATATTATATTTATAACATCAGACGGATTAACCTACCATAAATGTAAGCTCTGCTGTAAGTGCAACCTCGCCATCTACCGTCGCAACAGCCTTTCCCACGCCAACTGGTCCTTTTTTCTTTATAATCTCACATTCCATCTTAAGTTTATCACCAGGAACTACTTTTCTTTTAAATCTTGCATTATTAACTGCACCAAAATATGCTGTTTTACCTTTGTTTTCTTCCAGCGAAGTATCGCAACAGCGCCTACCTGTGCGCATGCCTCTATCTGAAGGACCCCCGGCATAACAGGCTCAGCTGGAAAATGTCCTGCAAAATAAGGCTCATCATATGTAATACACTTATATCCTGTTGCCTTTATTCCAGGCTCAAGTTCATCTATCGTATCCACAAGCAGAAAAGGATGTCTGTGTGGTATAATATCCATTATTTCCTTTGTTGTAAGCATACTTAACTCCTTATATTAAATAATCGAATTTCATATATATAATGTCGTATCAAAAACCCATGCCTTTGATACCGACGTATTGTCAGACTGGTTTTATAACAAACATAGGCTGTCCATATTCAACCATCTGTTCATTATCTACAAGAATATCAGTAACCACACCATCATAATCACTTTCAATCTCATTCATAAGCTTCATTGCTTCTACTATACCGATTACCTGACCTTTTTTAACCCTGTCACCTATTGCTACATATGCATCAGCTTCCGGAGATGCTGAACTGTAAAATACACCTACAAGTGTGAATTAACAGTAAGCACATTATCATCAGAAGTTTTAATGTCCGATTTATTCAATCCTGATTCATTGCCGTTATCGCTATTAACTATATCATCAGCACCGGCAGTTTCTTTAACAGCTGCCCTGTCACTTCTGTCAGCGCCAAGCGAAAGCTTAGTGTCGCCATCTTCCATGCTAAAGCTTGTAAGTGAAGATTCTGATACAGCATTAATGAGCTTTATTACATTTTCTAATTCCATATATTATCTCCATTTCTTCATGACCTTTTATTCATATTCTGGTATTCCATATATCTCACCAGCAATCTACTTATGTACTTTAAGCGTTCATCATATTATGAATACTTTCTTACTATAAGAGTTGCATTATGTCCACCAAAACCAAGAGAATTCGTCATGACTACATCAACGTCCTTTTCGATTCCTTCATCCTTGACATAATTAAGATCCATTTCTTCCTCTGTTTCTGATAGTCCTACATTTGGATGTATATAACCATCCTGGATTGACTTGACACAGGCTATGAACTCAACTGCGCCCGCTGCACCAAGCAGATGTCCAACCATGGATTTTGTTGAACTTACAGGCACATTGTAAGCTGCATCCTTAAGTGCCAGCTTGATCGCCCTTGTCTCAAAAAGATCATTATGATGGGTACTTGTTCCATGTGCATTTATATAATCGATATCATCTGGTTTTACTTCTGCTTCCTTCATGGCACTTGTCATAGCATATGCAGCTCCACTTCCATCCTCCATAGGTGATGTTATATGGTATGCATCAGAAGAACAGCCATAGCCTGTGATCTCTGCATATATATGCGCTCCTCTCTTTAAAGCATGCTCCAGTTCTTCAAGTACAACCACACCTGCTCCTTCACCCATGACAAAGCCATTTCTTTCTTTGTCAAATGGGATAGAGGCTCTCTTAGGGTCTGTAGATGTTGAAAGTGCTGTAAGCGCAGCAAAACCACCGATTCCAATAGGAGATATAGAACTTTCAGTTCCACCTGCAAACATAACATCTGCTTCTCCATGCTGTATGCTTCTATAGCCTTCACCTATAGAGTTAGTTCCAGTAGCACATGCTGTAACAACATTTATATTCTTACCCTTTAAACCTAGCTGTATTGATACATTGCCAGCTGCCATGTTAGTTATCATAAGAGGTACAAGAAGCGGATTAATCTAGATGGACCCTTTTCAAGAAGCTTCTTGTGATTGCTTTCCATAGCTTCAAGGCTTCCAACACCAGAGCCTACTGATACACCAACACGGAAAGCATCCTCTTTAGCCATATCAAGCCCCGAATCCTTCATAGCCTCATGCGCGGCCGCAACAGCATACTGGCTGAACTTTTCCATCCTTTTGGCTGCCTTGAAATCCATATAATTCTTAGCATCAAAATCCTTTACCTCTGCTGCAAGCTTAACCTTATAATCTGTTGTATCAAATCTTGTTATATTATCTATTCCAACTGTATTCTCTTTAACAGAATTCCAGAATTCATCCACACTTAAACCTATAGGTGTTATTGCACCCATACCTGTAACAACTACTCTTCTCATCAGATATTCATACCTCCATCTACTGATATCACCTGTCCTGTTATGTATGCTGCTTCATCTGATGCCAGAAATGCTACAGCATTGCTTATATCATCCACGCTTCCCATTCTTGAAAGAGGAATCATATCAAGTACTGACTTCTTCTGTTCATCAGATAAAACCTTTGTCATATCTGTATCAATATATCCAGGTGCAACTGCATTAACAGTTATTCCTCGCGATGCAAGCTCCTTTGCCGCAGATTTGGTAATACCTATCACACCTGCTTTAGAAGCACTGTAATTAACCTGTCCTGCATTACCAGCTATGCCTACAACTGATGACATATTGATTATTCTTCCGCTTCTTTGCTTTAACATGTATCTGCTTACGTGTCTTATGCAGTTAAATGTTCCCTTAAGATTAACATCTATAACTCTGTCAAAATCTTCCTCTTTCATTCTCATGATAAGACCATCTTTTGTTATACCTGCATTATTTATAAGAATGTCTATTCTCTTATATTTATCCATTATATATGTAATCATTTTTTCAGTTTCTTCATACGAATCAACCTGACACTTGTATTTTTCTGCCTTTCCGTTGGCAGCCAGAATATTTTCAACTGTTCTATCTGCTGCCTCATCATTACCACTGTAATTAACAATAACCACAGCCCCCTCTTTGGCAAAACGGGCAGCTATAGCAGCTCCTATTCCTCTGCTAGCTCCGGTTACAAGCACTATCTTGTTTTCATATCTTTTTATACAATTATCCATACACATAACACACTGCCTTTCATCGATACAATATTGCTAAAGCCTTACCAATATCTTGTCTGCATTTATTGCCTGTTATTTTATAACTACTTCCTTTTCCATGCTCTTAGCTATCTTTTTAACAAAGCCAGATAAAGTCTTTCCTGGTCCCACCTCAACAAATGTATCATAACCATCGGCTATCATTTTTCTGACTGACTGTTCAAAACGTACTGAACTATATACCTGCTTTGAAAGAAGTTCTTTTATATATCCACTGGATGTATTCTCATCCACATACTCAGCTGTACAGTTTGCCACATAAGGATACTTCACTTTATCAAAAGTAACTTTTTCAAGATCCTTCATAAGCTTATCACCTGCGCCCTTAAGAAGCTTTGAATGAAACGGTCCACTTACATTAAGAAGGAGTGTTCTTCTTGCTCCTGCTTCCTTAAGCACTTCCATAGCCTCCTGTACACATTCCTTTTTACCTGATATTACTATCTGGCCAGGGCAGTTGTAATTAGCTGCGGAAACTGTATCAGGATACATATCATTATCAGACTCTGTGTTCCCACTTTTATCCTTGTTATATTTAGCAAGTACACTGTCAACCTCATCTGATGTAAGCCCGATAACTGCAGCCATGGCGCCTATACCAGCCGGAACCTCCTGTTCCATATATATTCCACGGTTTCTTACAAGTCTTACACCATCTTCATAAGATAGCGCACCACTTGCAGTAAGTGCACTATATTCACCTAATGAAAGTCCAATAGCTGCATCATACGTAAGGCCCTGCTCAACCATATCAGCAAGCTGGGCGATTTCTGTTACATATAACGCAATCTGTGTATACTCGGTTTTATCAAGAAGATCATTTTCTTCAAATATTAAATGCTCCATATTGATACCTGTCAGTTCACCAGCCTTCTTAAAGCACTTTACTGATGAAGTGCAGCTATTATAGCTTTCTCTTCCCATTCCAGTACGCTGGCTTCCCTGTCCTGGAAACATTACAACTGTTTTTCCCATACCTTTTAAATCCTCATTTCCATACACTGTTTTATGCCAGCTTATTATGTGAATTATATACCTCAGAGACTTCCTTCATAAGCTCCTTAATAATCTCTTCACATGTCTGTTCCTTATTGACAAGACCTGCTATCTGACCTGCCATTACAGTTCCCTGCTTGACATCACCATCCACAACAGCCTTTCTTAGTGTTCCAAGAGTAAGTCTTTCAAGCTTTTCAAACTCAACGCCTTCTTTTTCCATATCAAGATACTCTCTTGTCATGCTGTTTCTAAGTGACCTTACTGGATGACCTGTACTTCTGCCAGTTACTACTGAATCTATATCCTTGGCAGCTATAACTCTGTCCTTATAATTCTGATGGACATTTGACTCCTTAGCCACAACGAATCTTGTTCCATCTGTACAGCCTCTGCACCAAGCATAAATGCCGCACATACACCTCTGCCATCACCTATTCCGCCAGCTGCTATAACAGGAATATTAACTGCATCAACAACCTGTGGTACAAGTGTCATGGTCGTTTCCTCGCCGATATGTCCACCTGATTCCATGCCCTCTGCTACAACTGCATCTGCTCCGGCACGTTCCATCATTCTTGCAAGTGCAACTGATGCCACAACAGGAATAACCCTTATTCCAGCTTCCTTCCAGGCCTTCATATATTTGCTTGGATTGCCTGCACCTGTTGTTACTGCTTCTATATGCTCATCAATAACAAGCTGTGCTATCTCATCTGCATAATCACTTAAAAGCATAATATTAACACCAACTGGCTTATCTGTTATCTTTCTTGCAATATGTATCTGTTCTTTAACCCATTCTGCCGGCGCATTAGCTGCTCCAATAAATCCCATTCCACCGGCTTTGCTGACGTGGGCTGCCAGATTAGCATCTGCAACCCATGCCATACCGCCCTGTATAACAGGATATTCTATATTAAGAAGCTCTGTTACACGAGTTTTCATAACTTATCTTCCTTCCTGACATTTATAACTATTTCTGGTTAGCCTCGATATAATCAACAACATCCTGTACTGTAAGAATCTTTTCAAGCTCCTCAGATGGAATAGTTACTGAACACTCATCCTCAAGTGACATAACAAGTTCAAAAAGATCAAGTGAATCTGCCTTAAGATCTTCCTTGAAATTAGACTCAGGCTTAATAACTGCCTCATCTATACCTAACTGTGCTGCAACTAATTCTCTTACTTTTTCAAACATAATGTTAAATCTCCTTAATTCTTATTATTTTTTATTATATGTTGTCGGGTCAAAAGCCCACAACTTTGATATCTATGGCAAAGCTTTTGCCATAAACATCTTATATATGTTAAAATGCCGCTTATCCGGCTGCCTGATATCTTTTAGTAAGCAGTCTGCAAATATCTATATAATAAGCTTAGCATCTTTAACCGTGCTACCATACAAGCAGAATACTTCCCCAGCTTAATCCTGCACCAAAACCGGCAAGTACAAGCTTCTCTCCCTGTTTTAAGCTTCCATTCCTGTTTAACTCATCAAGCAGAATAGGAATGCTTGCTGATGATGTATTTCCATATTCATTCAGATTGACTGGAAACTTATCTTTATCAGCTTAAGTCTTTTAGCTACACTCTCTATAATACGTACATTAGCCTGATGCAATATGAACTTATCAACTTCATTAATATCCATATTATTATTATGTAAAAGTGTTTCTATAGCTGTAGGAACACTCTTTACGGCGAATTTAAACACTTCCTGTCCATCCATATGTATAAATATATCTGTGCTGCATGAATCAGAAAATCTTCTGCCACCTGTTAAAACAGATGCACCTGTTCCATCATTGTAGATATTGCTGTCAATAATTCCTCTTTCATGACCAACTAAGGCACCTGTAACATCTTCTGTGTTGTTATCAACTGCTTTAAGAACCACTGCACCAGCACCATCTCCAAAAAGCACACACACACTTCTGTCTTTCCAGTTAACTATTTCTGACATTTTTTCTGAACCAATAACAAGTGCATATTTATACGAACCTGCCTTTAACATTGAAGCTGCAATATCCAGGGCTGTAATAAAACCTGAACATGCTGCACTTACATCAAAACACATAGCATTTACTGCTTTAAGCTTTGCCTGTACAAGTGATGCCTGATTAGGAAAAGCATAATCAGGAGTTGACGTTGCAACTATAATCAGACCAATCTTAGAAGCTTCAATACGTGCATCCTCTACTGCATTTCTTGCAGCGTTATATGCCATATCAGCATTATCAATATCTTTTGCTATATGTCTGTTACATATACCAGTTCTTGTCCTTATCCACTCATCACTCGTATCTACCATTTCTGACAGATTATCGTTAGTCAATATATCTGGTGGAACATAGCTTCCTGTTCCTATGATTCTTGTTCTTATCATACTTTTTTGTCCTTATTTATTTGACTTACTAATCAATTTGATTATCTTACTTTGATTTTCAAACATTATTTTTATACTACAAAACTTATGTGTTTGTCAAGGTTATTTTGATATTCAAATTATTAAAATATACTAAAGCAATAAAAAAAAGACCTGAAACAGATTATTACATCTGCTTCAGATCCTTTTTAACTTTTAGTTTAACTTCTTTATCCGGCGTGAGCGATTCACATATCTTTCGTACCGCCTTCTGATATGACAACTTATCTAACTTTAAGCAGTCGGTATCTGTAAGATATTCCCACGTTCTTTTTGGAAATGTAACAAAACATTCCGCAAGAAGCCAGCCTGCTGCCATCTGTGTATAATATCCATAGGCCGAAAAATCCCTGTTTACAAGTGAAAATATATCATCAAGATATAAACCATTAGCACAATTTATTTCATCTGTGCTTTCTATATCTTTAATAGTAACCTTTTTCATTCTCGGTCTTTTCATGCCATGCATATCAACCTTTAAATAGTGGTCTAACAGCATTATAAGCCCTACTCTTGCCCTGTATTCATCAAACGATTCTATACATTCCTTTATGTATGGCAGAAACTCGTCCCGAAACATATCCATAACCCTGAATTCTACACAGAAGCTGTCGTTTACAGCCCAGTTGTTCACAAGAGGAACGAATGTGTTGAAGTCTTTTAAAGCCTTCTTAAGTCTTTCTCCTTCGCTGTTCCCATTCCTATTATGTAGCTTCTAAGCAGTGTTTCTTCCTGATAAATATCCGGTTCACTAAGCAGCTGCCGGAAATCCTTATTCTCCTTTATCAGCTGTTTTGCATATTGCTTTAATACCGGTTGTCTTATTCCTATTATATTATCGCAGCCAGGAATAAGTGAGGATGTAAATGCTGCATATTCTCCTTTATCAGTCATCCCCAGAAGTTCATTTCTTATATATTCCAGCATTATTCATAAAGAGGATACTTGTCTGTAAGTTCCTTAACCATAGCCATAGCCTTAGCCTGATTAGCATCAACGTCATCTACAAGTAAAGCAATAGCTTCTGCTACTACATCCATATCTGCTGTGTTGAAGCCTCTTGTTGTAACTGCTGCTGTACCAAGTCTGATACCACTTGTTACGAAAGGTGAAGCTGGATCGTTAGGGATAGTGTTCTTGTTGCATGTAATGTTAGCTGCATCAAGAAGCTTTTCTACTTCCTTACCAGTCTTATTCTTGCTTAAAAGGTTAACAAGCATAAGGTGATTATCTGTACCACCAGATACGATATCAAAACCTCTGTTCATAAGTCCTGTACAAAGAGCCTGTGCATTATCAACAATGTTCTTAGCATAAGTCTTAAAGCTTGGGTCAAGTGCTTCCTTTAAGCATACTGCCTTACCAGCAATAACGTGCATAAGTGGACCACCCTGAATTCCTGGGAATACAGACTTGTTAAACTTGAACTTCTCAGCAGCTTCTGCTGATGAAAGAATCATACCACCTCTTGGTCCTCTTAATGTCTTATGTGTTGTAGTTGTAACTACATCAGCATAAGGAATTGGGCTTGGATGTTCTCCACCAGCTACAAGACCAGCGATATGAGCCATATCTACCATAAGATAAGCACCAACTTCGTCAGCTATCTCTCTGAACTTCTTGAAGTCGATAACTCTTGCATATGCAGATGCACCAGCAATAATCATCTTAGGCTTACATTCCTTAGCTATTCTTAATACTTCATCATAATCTATAAAACCTTCGGCTGTAACACCATAAGGAACTATATTAAAATATTTACCAGAGATATTAACTGGTGAACCATGTGAAAGGTGTCCACCACAGTCAAGGCTCATACCCATAACAGTGTCACCTGGTTCTACCATAGCAAAGAATGCTGCAAGGTTAGCCTGTGCACCTGAATGTGCTGAACATTGGCATATTCACAACCAAATAACTTCTTAGCTCTCTCAATTGCAAGTGTTTCAACAACATCTACATATTCGCAGCCACCATAATATCTCTTTCCAGGATATCCTTCTGCATACTTGTTAGTAAGAGGGCTTCCCATAGCTGCCATAACAGCTTTACTTACAAGGTTCTCAGAAGCTATTAATTCAATATGGCTTCTCTGTCTTGCTAACTCATCATCCATAGCTTTAGCTAATTCTGGATCATAGTTCAATACTTCATCAAATGAATACATATTACAACCTCCATTTTCTATAGTTGTAGTTATACAACCTGTTTGACTATTAATTTTATAGATTATTTATCAATAAGTCAATGTATAATTATACATTTGTACAATAATTAAGTTATTTAATACAATCTTCATTAGAATATCCGCCTTAGAAAGTTATATAAGCCATTATTCCATACACCTGCCTCGTGTCCGCCGTGTCTGTAATAGAATATATGGTCAATTGAATGTTCTGTCATATATCTTGAATAATTCTCTGATGATACCCTGCAATATGGATCTTCATCACCTGTTACTATAAGTGTAAGAAGTGGTGCTTCCCCGCTTTCCTTAACAAGCTCAGGAAGAAGATATCCCCTGTTGCCATATAATGTTTCACCGCTTCCTGTATTAACAACTCCTCCAACAGGCTCAAATGCACCTACATACCCAAATATATCAGGGTGTGCAAAGCATAAATAAAGAGCTTCCCGTCCACCTAATGAATATCCCGCAATTCCTGTGTATTCCCTGCCTATCTTAGTTGAATAATGCGAATTAATATATGGAATAAGAGCATTAATCACATCATTTTCACAGGCATCATATCTTGCAGTTAAATCCGAAAATCCATAATCAGATTCCTGCTTTCCGTCAACATCCGTAAATACAGTAAAGCTTACTAATATCATATCGTTGCGGTTGTATTCATACACAATATTCTGTGCTGTTGGTCTTGCACCAAGAACCCTGTAATCTTCATATGTTCCACTCATTCCGTGAAGAAGATATACTACAGGATAGCTTTTACTCTTATCATATCCATATGGAAGATACACATTGGCATTTCTTGTAGCATTAGTAGTTGGAGAATAATATTCTATCTTCTCAATCTCACCATAATTGCCGCCAAGATGTTCTGAATTAAACGCTTCTGGTTCTTCATAATTAGTATCATTCTTATCATAAGAGAACAACATTACCGGATAATCGTGATTAATTCCAGCTTCGTCTGTTGTACTATTATTTTCATTAACACTGTCACCATTAGTATTTTGGTTACCACTACTGCCATTATTATTGTCTACGCTGTTACTACTGCTTACAATGCTTGCATTATTAGAAGCTGTATTCTTACTACCAGTACTATTGCCACAACCTGTTAACAACAGGCTTGCTGATAATGCAAATGCCATTATAAGTGCCTCTGTTTTTCTAATATTATTTCTTCTCATAATTAATCACCTCATATAATTATTAATTAAACCTGATTATTAACTCTACATTTTGATAATAGCATTTAGAGTTAACTTCAAGTCAAGCATAAAATATTCCTATATAAATAAAATATATGAAGCACCTTCTCACACTAAGCACTGTCGCTTGCGACAACCTACATCTTCGTGCAAGTGTGCATCATCGGCACATAGCACCTTTTATGTATAGGAAATTCTATCGAAATTCCCTATTACATAAAAACAACAGCTGTCTTTTATAAATAATGCAGACATAAAATGTCATTTGCACTCCTTATAATAAACATACTGTTGTCTTATAAATATTAATAACCCTGCAAAACCATCCTGATTATATTATTAATTACAACTTATAATAATCAACTGCTAGTCTTGCAATACATTGTAATCTGCTTAATCTCTTACAATCCATTTAGTTATCTACTGAACTCTTTAAATCCTCTGCAAGAAGATATATGTTATGTAATATATTCTTACAGTTCTTCATACTTTCAACTGTTGTGTCAGATACTTTTAGGCCTTCAGTTGAAGCAGCTGCTACCTCTTCTCCTGTTGCTGATAAATGTGAAATATTATCAGAAATAACAGAAGTTGAATCCAGTATCTTGTTAATGCTCTGCTCTGCAGAATGTATATTGTTCATAAGATTATCAACTGTTTTTCCTACGTCCTCAAAAGTCACTCTTGTATTATCAATAAGTTCATTCTGCTTATTAACTGACTCAACTGACGCTTTTATGCTCTCATTAGCTTTCTTCGTATCTTCATAAAGATTATTGATTATATCTGTTATACTTGAAGATGCATTCTTAGTCTGTTCTGAGAGCTGTCTTATCTCTTCGGCTACTACTGCGAAACCCTTTCCGGCTTCTCCTGCTCTTGCTGCTTCTATTGAAGCATTTAATGCAAGAAGGTTAGTCTGGCTTGAAATCTCTACGATAGAACCAATAAATCCCTGTACATCATCAACCTTTTCTGTAAGACTGTTAATCACATCTACGATTATATTGCTTGCATCATGTACATTCTGTGCCTGTTCCTTAAGTTCAACTACTATAGCCTTACTATCATTAACAGTCTCATCTGTTCTGTGTGAGGCCTCAACCATCTCGCTTATCTCTTTTTCAGCAATATCAGTGTTTTCTTGAATCTCTGCACACATAGTGGCCTGTCTTTGTATGGCTTCTGCTGTGCTTTCTGTGCTTTCTGCTATATCTTTCATTGAATTGTGGTTTATATCTATGCTCTTTTCTAACTCATCAAGCATATCCATAGCCTGTCCGAAATGTCTGGTTATATTATCAGCTACAACAACCATCTTCTCGTTATTCTCTTTCTGTATAACTGCTGCTGCCTCTATCTTATTCATATTCTCTGCAAAAACTGCTTAAGCAGCTTTGTTACACTAAGAGATATACATGTAACAATAACCAATACTAATATAGCAAGAACCTGCTTGCCATAGCCACTCCATTATACATATTATAATCCATAATAAGTCTTATGACATTACCAGCTATCGCAACGCCATCAGCCCACAATATTAGTTTTTCATTAAGATATACCATCGAAGCCATAATCAAAGGAAGTACATATGTCCATACACCATCAGTTGAATTAAGCAGTATAAGAACAACATATCCAAATGCCATTGATACCGCAATCGTTAATTCACACACTCTGGTCTTCTTCCTTAAAATATAAGCAGCTACTGATACAATAATTACAGCAAGTGCCACAACAAACTGTATTAAAATCTTTCCTTTGTTATGTCCGTCACCCACTCCTAATGCTGCCATCAGGGTCAGCGCAATATAACCAAATACTATGAGAACTGTAAATAAAACAGTCCTGTTTGCCCTTATATACTGATTCTCTGTCATAATTTTTCTCCAGTCTTTTGTTATAGTTTTGCAAAGATTTATAAAAAAAGTATATACCCATGATTATCCAAACGCAATGTTTTTGCTAAAAAAAAGCTGATAAAGCCATTATTTTTATCCAGATTTAACAAAGTATTGTCTAAAAATATAGTTAAAAAAAAGCATTTGAAAATATCCATTAAATACTTTCAAATGCTCTTAAAATATTATTCCTGTTCTGACTCTGTAATTCTGATAGATAAGTCTTCAAGCTGTTTTGCATCTACAACATCAGGTGCGTTAGTAAGAAGACATGTTGCATCCTTTACCTTAGGGAAAGCTATAACGTCCCTTATTGAATCTCTCTTAGCCATAAGCATAACAAGTCTGTCAAGACCATATGCAAGACCAGCGTGTGGTGGTACTCCGTACTTGAACGCATCAAGTAAGAAACCGAACTTCTCATTAGCGACTTCATCTGTAAGACCAAGTGCCTTAAACATTCTTGACTGTACATCAGCCTGATGGATTCTTACTGAACCACCACCTATCTCTGTACCGTTAAGTACAATATCATAAGCCTTTGCACGTACTGAACCTGGGTCTGACTCGAGCTTATCAAGATCCTCATCCATAGGCATTGTAAACGATGGTGCATAGCTACAAATCTTTCTTCTTCATCTGACCACTCGAACTGAGGGAATTCTGTTACCCAGAGGAACTTATAATCATTCTTATCAAGAAGTCCCATCTGTCCAGCAAGTTCAACTCTTAATGCTCCAAGTACATTCCATACAATCTTATTGCGGTCAGCAGCAAATAAAAGAAGGTCACCCGGCTTACCTTCCATAGCCTCAACAAGTGCGTTCATCTCATCCTCAGTCATAAACTTAGAGAATGAAGACTTAAGTGAACCATCTTCGTGAATAGCTATATAAGCAAGACCCTTTGCACCATATCCCTTTGCAAAGTCGACAAGTGCATCAATCTTCTTACGAGGCATACTTCCCTGTCCATTGGCATTAATACCTCTTACAGTTCCACCATTCTCGATAGCCCCTGTAAATACGCCGAAACCACAGTTCTTTACTATGTCTGTAACATTCTTAAGTTCCATACCAAATCTTAAATCTGGCTTATCAGAACCAAATCTATCCATAGCTTCCTGCCATGTCATACGCTGGATTGGAAGCTGTACATCAATATCTAATACCTCTTTGAAAAGATATGCTAAAAGTCTTTCATTAACATCAATTACATCATCAACGTCAACAAATGACAATTCCATATCTATCTGAGTGAATTCCGGCTGTCTGTCAGCTCTTAAATCTTCATCTCTGAAACATCTTGCAATCTGCATATATCTGTCATATCCAGAGCACATAAGCATCTGCTTAAAGAGCTGTGGTGACTGTGGAAGTGCATAGAATTTTCCTGGATGAACCCTGCTTGGCACAAGATAATCTCTTGCTCCTTCCGGCGTTGACTTAGTAAGCATAGGTGTCTCTATTTCAAGGAAACCTTCATTAGCAAGAAATGCTCTTGTAAGAGTGGCAACCTTGCTTCTCATAATGATATTAGACTGAATATCAGGACGTCTAAGATCAAGGCATCTATATTTAAGTCTTATATCTTCTTTAGTATTAATATTATCCTCAATTGGAAATGGAGGTGTCTCTGACTCAGAAGTATTCTTAATGATTCAGCCGCAATCTCAATATCACCTGTCTTAAGATTGTCATTAACTGCTCCACTTCTCTTAATAACCTTACCTACCACAGCTATTACGAATTCATTTCTTAATGTATATGCCTTGTCAAATCCTTCTTTACCGATAATATTCTCATCAAAAGAATCTGTAAAAGACCGCTTCTGTCTCTTAAATCCACAAATATAAGTGAACCAAGATTACGTCTTTTAGCAACCCAGCCCATAACTGTAACTGTACTGCCAATATCTGCACTTGAAACTTCTGTGCATCTGTGTGTTCTCTTTAAGCCAACCATTGACTCTGCCATAGTTAATTACCTCATTCTTCTTAGCTGTATTAACAGCCTGTTTTATTTGCCCTAAGGCATAATTAGGTTACTCCTAATCCTGACTGATTTTTAGTATATCACTTATATCCAAATCATCAATATCTAATCTGCTATTATTAATCAATTCTATAGTCGAATCTTCGTGAATAAGCCTCTGGAATAAAAGGAATACTCTCATATCCATATTCTTAATCTCATCTATCATAATTGTAACAGCAGTGTCTATATCAAATGCTTTCCTATATGGTCTGTCTGATATAAGTGCCGCAAATTCATCTGCAACCTTTAATATTCTTGCTCCTAATGGTATCTGCTCACCAACAGCCCATTAGGATATCCGCTTCCATCAAAACATTCATGATGTGAAAGAACGACATCCATTATATTATCTGAATAATCGTATTTTTTCAATAGATCATGGCTTATCTTTGAGTGCATACTCATATACTGCTTCTCATCTTCCGGAAGTGCCTCATCGGTTCTTCCATACAGATATTCTGAAAGCTTTAACTTTCCAACATCGTGAACCATCGCAGCAATCTTTAATTCGTATGCCTCATCTTTAGACAAACCACACATCTGTGCAAGCTCATATGTCAGATTGGCAACAAGCACTCCGTGCTTAATTCCACTTTTAAAATCATTAATCATATAATCAATGAGTTCATTATTGTTATTCTTCATAATTCTACCATATCAATATACTTAATGCTGAATCAATTCCATTCAGACAATATTATATTATATTTTTATGTGAAAGAAATGTCAATGTCCTTATCGGCTATATTTAAAGAGAAACCTTGTATACACGTTTATTTAAGCTTTGCAAAATGTTCTTTAGCAAATTCCATATCCTGAACCGCCTCAAGAGTTCCAACATAATTTCCCTGCTTGTCCCTTACCGCAATATATTTAACAAGCATAGTCCTTCCTTGTTTATCCATCCAGACAGATACTTCATCAAGTGTTCCTATCCTGAATTCTTCTATAATTCTTCTGACCTTTGCCTCAATCTTTGGTGGGTGGCACGAGAATACCTCCCTGTCAATTGCCATAACAGGTCTTTTAAATACCTTTGACCCTTCATTAAAATATCTGTTGATATTATCTTCATCAACAAATGTTATCTCCATTGGTATTGCATTAAGCAGTGCCTCAAGCTGCGAAAGTGTCATATGTCCGCCTGCCATATATAACTCATTCTGAACATCTTCTTTCTTATCAGATTGTTCTGACACTTCAGGTTTATACACATTTTCTACTTCTTCTGCTTTCTCCCATCTGTCTGATACTGTATCAAGCACACGGCATAATCTTTGGAATCGTGATATATTCCAATCCACTCAGCTTCCGTAAAATTAGCGGCACAGTTAGGATACAATATATTATCTTCCTTATATATCATCTCCTCTGCCCTCTTTATAACATTTTCTATTCTTTCAATTAATTTACCGTCCAGACTTTTACCATTATTGTTATCCGCACTGTTATTATTGTCTGCTTTGCTACTGTTATTACCGTCCATGTAATTTAACTGCTTTGCTATGTCTGACAGCTCATCTCTTATCTCATCATCAACTGTCCACATAACCGCCGAAGGTCCGCTGATTTTATATCGTACATTAAGCACCGGATATAACAAATCCCCTTTCTTGGCATAATGAATAGATAACTCCCTGAGCTTATATATCTTCTCTTTCAGTGCCTTTATATCAATATGTCCGCTTGTAATATTTTCTTTAATATCATCAATAACCTGCTGGATTGCCTTATTTTCTTTCACAAAAGTATTTAATGGGTGGCCGCTTATCATAGCCAGTTTATTAAAAATGCTTTCTCTGTCTTTACGCATATCTGCAATGGCACTCTTAGTCATACCTTTCATTGTGTCATCATAGTACTTTTCATCTCTGATATTTCATTTTCCGCCTTGGCTATTCTTTCTTCCTTAGTCGCACCGTGAAATAATGCTGAGTGAACATCACACAGCTTTGAAACCTCTGATATAGGTGTTCCCTCTGCTATCAACGCCTGCTCCGCTTCCATAATCTCTATTGGATTGACATCATTGAATTCCTTAACAAAATCTTTCTTAACATTCTCAAGACTTTCACCATCACCAAGTCTTTTAAGATAGCCTTTAATCTGTTCTGTCCTGTTCATATAATTCCTCCATTATTTTTATTATATTTTTCAATCTATCTGCTGGTAATTTATCAGCTTTATATATAAGCTGGCTGTTATGCTTATATGTGCATCATATTATAATCTGCTTTATTATCTTGTAAGCTTACAGTCACTCTTACCTGTATATCTTGTAAGACCACAATTACACTTATCTGTATGTGGATTATTAGTATGTCTGGATTGTAACATCTTCATTCCGCATTAATATGTTGTATTTACAACACTTTCAAGGTTAATATTCATATCTTAATTGTTTTGCTTGTTAATAATCCTGCTTTTATAATATAATACTTAGGACGATTAACGATTGTGGGGTGAATATTTTATGAAATATGATGTAATAATTATAGGTGCTGGTCCGGGCGGAATATTCTCTGCTTATGAGCTTATGAAGAAAGCTCCTGATTTAAAGGTTGCCGTATTTGAGGAAGGTAATACTTTAGAGAAGAGAAAATGTCCAATTGACGGAAAGAATATCAAATCCTGTATCAAATGCCCAACCTGTGCCATTATGAATGGCTTTGGCGGTGCCGGAGCATTTTCTGATGGCAAATACAACATTACTAATGACTTTGGTGGTACTCTTTACGAATATATCGGCAAGGAAGAAGCTATTGGCTTATGAAATATGTTGATACCATCAATACTTCCCACGGCGGTGAGGATACGCATATGTACTCAACTGCCGGTACTAAATTCAAGACTTTATGTATGCAGAACAAATTAAAGCTTCTTGATGCTTCTGTAAGACATCTTGGAACTGATATTAATTATATTGTCCTTGAAAATATGTACGATGAAATGAAGGAGCATATTGATTTCTACTTTAATACTCCTGTTACTAATATTGAAATAATCGATAATAATTACCGCATATATTACAAAGATACCTATATGGACTGCAACAAATGTATTGTGTCAGTTGGAAGAAGCGGAAGCAAATGGATTGAAAAAGTCTGTCAGGACTTAGATATTCCAACTAAATCAAACCGTGTTGATATCGGCGTAAGAGTTGAGCTTCCTGCTGTTATATTTGCACATCTTACAGATGAATTATACGAAAGTAAGATTGTATACAGGACTGAAAAGTTTGAGGATTTAGTCCGCACCTTCTGTATGAATCCTAACGGTATCGTTGTTAATGAGAATACGAACGGCATTGTAACTGTTAATGGACACAGCTATGAAGGCAGTGATAAACAGACTGAAAATACTAACTTTGCCCTGCTTGTTGCAAAGCACTTTTCTGAACCTTTCAAGGACAGCAACGGATATGGTGAAAGTATTGCACGTCTTTCTAATATGCTTGGCGGCGGTGTAATTGTCCAAAGATTCGGTGACCTTATACGAGGCAGACGAAGCACAGATAAAAGAATCGAAGAAGGACTTGTCAGACCTACTCTTTCTGCTACTCCAGGCGATTTAAGCCTTGTTCTTCCTAAGCGTATACTTGATGGAATAATAGAGATGATTTACGCTCTTGATAAGATTGCTCCGGGTACTGCCAATGACGACACTCTTTTATATGGTGTTGAGGTCAAATTCTACAATATGGAAGTTGAGATTGACAACAACCTTGAAACCAAGTACAAAGGTCTTTACATAATCGGTGACGGAAGCGGCGTTACACATTCATTATCACACGCTTCTGCAAGTGGTGTATATGTTGCAAGACGAATAATTGATGAGGAAGAATAATTCCATATTAAAATAATTCTCAATAATTAATATTAAGAATAGGTCAATATATTTTAATGAATCCGCTCTAAACATTTCACAAGTAAAGATTAGAACAATAAACCCTTTATATATAATAATACTTAAAGCTGATAAAATCTCCCTGTAACTATATCTTTCCTAAGCCTTTGATTCCGGATATAAGTTACAGGGAGATTTATTCTTAATAATCTATCTAGTTCGATAATTAAAATCTACCATAATATCTATTAGTATCTATTTTATTAAGTTAATAATCTACTCAAGTCTTATTTAACTTCTACAAGCTCAATCTTAAAGTTAAGTTCTTTTCCTGCCATCTCGTGGTTAGCATCAAATGTTATGTCATTCTCTGTTAATGCTGTTACCTTAGCTGGAAATGGCTGTCCATATACATTCTGAAGATATACCATATCATCAACCTTAAGTTCTTCTGAACCTGCAAGCTCGCTGATTGGAACTGTGATAATTGCATCTGGATTTTTCTCTCCATAAGCTTCTTCTGGCATTAAATGTATATCTATTATATCTCCTACATTCATATCAGCTACAGCCTTATCAAAGCCAAGTATCATCATACCTGCACCACAGGTGAATTCAAGAGGTTCTCCTCTGTCATAAGATGAATCGAACTGTGTTCCATCGTTAAATGTTCCTTTGTAGTGTACTCTGCACACCTTGCCTACATTAGCTCCATCAAATAAAGGTGCTCCTCCACCACAACCTGAACAGCCGCCACAGCCTGATGTTTCATTACTTCCACAGCCGCAGCTTCCGTCATCTGTGTCACTTCCGCAACCACAGCCACAGCCGCAGCTTTCATTTTCTGTATCAGCAGCTCCACAGTTCTGTTCTTCTTCGTGTGAATGATGACTGCAATTAACACCCTCTGATATCAATTCTCCATTAAGGTATGCCTCTAGCGCTTCATCTGCATTTCCTGATACACCTGAATATACTTCTATGCCTGCTTCGCCTAATGCATTGGCAGCACCACCACCGATACCACCACATATAACAGCATTAATATCAAGACCTGCAAGAAGTCCTGCCATAGCTGAATGTCCAGAGCCTTCACTCTCTATAACTTCTTCTTTAACAATGTTCTGTCCATCTGTTTCATAAATCTTAAATTGTCTTGAATGTCCGAAATGTTCAAAAACATTTCCATTCTCGTAAGCAACTGCTATTTTCATACTATCCTCATTTCTATATTTTTTTATAATAAGTGTATATCCTGATTTCAGGACACTATATTCCTTTAAATATAATTTAATTCTATCTATCATAAGGAAATCATTTTCCAATAATAATTCCTTTCAAATTGTTATTTCAATAACTACTATTTCTAGAAATTATTTTCCTCAAAGAATTTCTTCTTTCGATCAATCATTTCATCAATTCTTTGAATATAATTACGAACGTCTTTTACATTTTCTATTCTCTCAATTTTGACTGAATGATTATCATCTGCTTCATTATGAAATACTACCTTGCTGGAAGCTCCTGCACCACAGGCAATTATTGTCTGTTTTTCCTCCATAATAAGAATGTTATATATACATTCAAGTCCCACAACTGAGTAACCGACATTCTCAAAATTACCTGCCATATTCTTCTGACGATACATATAATAAGGCTCCATTGACAATCTTTTGGCTGTGTCCTCTGTCATTCTTATTATCTCATCTGTATTCTTGGTAGATAACTGCTTATACTTATCTCTCCATATATTAAGTGCCGCCGCTCTCTTTATTGCAAGAGAATGTACTGTAAGGCTCTCAGGCTTCATCACCTCAATCTCAGATAATGTATGAGCCACCTCATCAACATCTTCACCGACAAGGCCAAGAATAATATCCATATTAATATTATTAAAACCTTCTTCCCTTGCCATAGAATACACATTTTTAATCTGCTCTACAGTGTGCTTTCTTCCTATAAGGTCAAGTGTCTGCTGGTTCATCGTCTGCGGATTAATAGATATTCTTCCAACATTATGTGCCTTTAACACCCTTAACTTATCCCTTGTTATGCTGTCTGGACGTCCTGCTTCAACTGTAAATTCATGACAGCCGTCAATATCAAAAAGCTCCTTTAAAGCCGTTATGAGCCTGTCAAGCTGTGCCGCACCAAGTGTTGTTGGTGTTCCACCGCCAAAATACACTGTATCAAGTCTTCTGCCTTTCATCGCCCTTGCTACAAAGGTCATCTCCTTAATAAGTGCATCAATGTAATCATCCACATAATTCTTATACGCATCAAGTGCATATGATGAAAATGAGCAGTACAAGCATATACTTGGACAAAATGGTATTCCAATATATAAACTGTAACCATTCTTATAATCTATCTTATTAAGAATGTCCATTTCTTTCTTTGCTACATTTATTGCAAGGCTGGCTTTCTTCTCACTCGCCTTATGCTTATTCACAAAATGCTTCTTTATAGTCTGCTCGTCTTCGCCATCTTCAAGCATAACATATGCAATCTTGCTTGGGCGCACTCCTGTAAGATAACCCCAAGGCAGTGTCTTTCCTGTCATCTGGCTGAGCCTGTCATATAAATATGACTTGAATTTATCGTGCATTTCGCTCTTGTTAAGCCCTGTCATATCAGGTACTGTTATATCAATCACTTTATCATCTTCTGTGACAACTGTATCCTGCTTATATGCCTTGACCTCCATTCTTGGGTAAAATGAACGCACAAGAACTATTGCATCATCATAAAATGTATCGTTATCAATTTTAATATATATCATATTGTCCATCTTTCCTACGCACCTATAAACGGGTTATGAACCTCTCATATCCTATGCTTGTTCCCTCGCCGTGTCCTGTATACACTTTGGTATCATCTGGAAGTACCATTAACTTGTCCTTAATTGAATGCACAATGTCGCTCATACTTCCACCAGGGAAATCTGTTCTTCCAACTGACTCACAGAAAAGTGTATCACCTGAGAATAACACGCCGATTGACTCAATATAATAGCACGTTCCACCCTCCGTATGTCCCGGTGTATGGATTGCCTTAATATCAAAGCCTGCAAGATTAAGTACATCACCATCATTGTGCCATATATCAGCCTTCACAGACAGGTTCATTCCATAAGCCTCACCAAGATTAATATGAGGTGTACTTAATGTATTCTTCTCCTCTGCTGAGGCATACACCTTGACATTATATTTATCCCTCACTTCATCTGCTGCCATAATATGGTCAAAATGTCCGTGTGTTAAAAGTATTCCCTTTAACGTACAGCCAGACTGCTCTATCATCTCACTTATCTTTCCAGCATTATCCGCAGGGTCTATAAGCACACATTCTTTAGTGTCTGTATTACAAAGCAGGTAACAATTCGTTGCTACCATTCCTAATACTCTTACATCTATTTTATACATTATAATCTCCAATCCCTGTGTCAAAAATGCTGCCGCACGAAGCAATATATAAAATATCTTAACTTCGCACGACAGCGGTTATAAATATCAGCCTGTAGCTCTCTCTATATCTGTCACTCCGTCAATCTTTCTTAAATTGTCAATTAATCTGTTAAGCTCTTCCTTACCAGATACAACAAATCCAAGATTGATTGTTGCAAGCTGTTTCTTATTAACACGGCTGTTCATAAATCTTACATCTATATTGGCTTCCGTAAACAGACGTGAAATATCAACAATAAGTCCTTTTCTATTGCCTGCATATATATTAATCTCTGCACTGTACTTCTCATCTTTATTCTCTGTCTGCTCCCACTCAGCTTCAATAAGCCTTGCTCTTTCATTAGCTGGGAAATTAAGAATATTAACACAATCTGTTCTGTGAATTGATATTCCTCTTCCTCTTGTAACAAATCCAACAATCTCATCACCTGGCACTGGATTACAGCACTTAGAGAAACGGACTGCAACATCATGTATTCCTTTTACAACAATACCGCCTTTGCCCTTCTTCTCCTTTTCTTTTTCCTTGCTCTCACTTGCCACAATGCTGTCAAGTACCTGCTTGTCAGTTATCTCAGCCTTCTTAGTCTTCTGATATTCCTCATTAAGCTTATTGACAATCTGGCCTTCCTTTAATGCACCGTGTCCTACTGCCGCAAGAACAGCATTCCAGTCTTTGTAACCATATTTTCTTAGTGCTTTCTCAACAAATTCAGGCTTATTAATCTCAGAAAGAACAATTCCCTTACTCTTACAGTAATTAGATATAAGTTCCTTGCCCTTTATAATATTGTCTTCTTTAAGCTCCTGCTTAAACCACTGGTTAATCTTGTTACGGGCCTGTGTTGACTTAACCATCGAAAGCCAGTCACGGCTTGGTCCTTTGGAATTCTGTGATGTTATAATCTCAATTCTGTCACCATTCTTAATCTCATAATCAATATTAACAAGCTTGCCATTGACCCTTGCACCAACCATCTTGTTACCTACAGCACTATGTAGCTGTATGCAAAATCTATTGGATTAGAACCTGCTGGAAGTGTCTTAACATCACCTGTAGGAGTGAAACAGTACACTGAATCAGAAAAAAAGGTTAAGGTCATTCTTAATTGATGATAAGAATTCCTTGTTATCAGACATATCTCTCTGCCATTCAAGAATCTGTCTTAGCCAGCTAAGCTTAGCTTCCTCACTCTTATCAGACTCTCCTGTCTTGCCTTCTTTATACTTCCAGTGGGCAGCAATACCATATTCAGCAATTCTGTGCATTTCATAAGTTCTTATCTGTACCTCGAATGGCTGTCCGTTAGAAGCAATAAGTGTTGTATGAAGCGACTGGTACATATTAGGCTTAGGCATTGCTATATAATCTTTAAAACGTCCCGGTATTGGCTTATACATTTCGTGAATAACACCAAGTGCCGCATAACAATCCTTGACTGTATCAACCTTTATACGAACGGCAAATATATCATATATCTGGTCAAGTGTCTTATTCTGGTTAACCATCTTTCTATATATTGAGAAGAAATGCTTAACTCTTCCGTCTATCTCAGCTTCAATTCCAGCATTGCTAATGTGCATGCCTACTTCTTGATAATGCTCTTTATAAATGCCTCCCTGCCCGGTCTGTTAATATCAACCTGCTTTACAAGATCATTATAAGTATCCGGCATAAGATACTTCATTGATAAATCATCAAGTTCTACCTTAATCTTGGATATACCTAACCTATGTGCAATAGGTGCATATATATCCATAGTTTCTCTTGACTTTTCTACCTGCTTGGCTGGTGACTGATACTGCATTGTACGCATATTATGAAGCCTGTCGGCAAGCTTTATCATAATAACTCGTATATCCTTTGCCATTGCAAGGAACATTTTTCTTAAGTTCTCAGCCTGAACCTCAATCTTATCGTGCTGGTAATTAAGCTGTGTGAGCTTTGTTACACCATCTACCAAAGTGCTACTTCATCACCAAATTCCCTAGCAACATCTTCACTTGTCATAACCGTGTCTTCCACAACATCGTGCAAAAGACCTGCAATAATAGATTCCTTATCAAGTTCAAGCTCTGCTAATATAATGGCAACACACAATGGGTGAATAATATATGGCTCTCCAGACTTCTAAACTGTCCTTCGTGTGCCTCCTTAGCCACTTTATATGCTCTCTCTATATCAGATAAATCTGATGAGGATGATACTGCCTGATTGTTTCTATAAGCTTATTATAAAGCACTTCAGGACTTGTAAAATCTGCTGGAGTATCAACCGACTTGTCCACCTGACTTGTCTTGATATTGGTATTGCCTGCTAATTCTATATTATTCTCTGGCATATAATTTCTCCCTACACTTCTGAATATAGTTTTTCCATAAATTCTCTTGTTGCTACTGCATTTTCTGGTACAGTATTCTCAAGTGTACAATGAACATATGGCTTATGTTCCTTAATCTTCTTAAGAAGAAGCGGATAATTAAGTCCGCCTGTTCCCGCCGCTATTGATTTAAGTTCATCACCTTCAACAACATAATCTTTGCAGTGGACAACTGCTATATCCTTTAATAATAAATCAAATGCCTGATTAATTATCTCATCCTGCTTATCTATATTACCCACATATAAAAGATTGACTGGATCAAATATAATCTGAAGATTAGGTGAGTCTATCGCATCAAGAACCTTTCTTGCTCTCTCAACTGTATTAACAATATGCTTCCATACCGGTTCAATCGCAACTATAACGCCGAACTGTTCTGCATATTTAACAATTGGTCTTAAATTATCTATAAAGCACTGTAAAGCTTCCTCTGAATGGTTAGCTGGCTCATACTTGTACTCCTCATTGACAGCACCTGTCTCTGTACCAACTACGCCACAGCCAAGTATACTTGCAAATCTTATATGTGCCTTATATTTCTCAACTATCTCCTTGTGCTTCTCCCCGTTAGGATTGCAAAGGTTAAGGTAACAGCCAAGTACTGCTATATCAACCTTATTCTCTGCACATAATTCTTTAATATACATTGCAAGACCTGGTGTCATAGTCTCTACTCCAGGCTTGAACTCCTTAATAGACTTGCTTAATGCTATGTGCATACAATGAAATCCCTGATTATGTATATTAGGAATAAGTTCATTAAGTGGTGCATATGCCACATCGTGTGCTCTTATACCGATTCTCATAATTAACCTCCTTAGGCTGTTACTCTATGTTATGATTATTTAACCCAAACAGCCATATCAGTATATTCTTTCTGATATGGCTGTCTGTTTCCGGTGTGCTGTGTGTCCCAGTAAAATGACATCTTTCATTACTGAAATGCCATCTTATGCCTCTTACACATACATCATAATATTTATTTTAACACATTATTGTCAGAATGTCATATTATTTTCACTAATTGCATTATAATAAGTTGCAAGTGGTATGAAACTCTGTGCAAATCCTTTTCCTGAATTGCCCTGACATATTACCGCATCATCTATAATAGTCTTGACTCCTACTGCTCCCTTAGGCACTTCATTCACAGCACCCCTGAACGTATTAAGTCCATATTCAAGATACTGTTTATTACCTGTAGCTCATAGGCTATTGCAAGCGCTTCAAGAAGCAGGGTATTATTGCCATTTCTTGCAAGACTTGGAAGCTCCTTATAATAGAACAAACCATTATCCATATAACAGTTCTCTGTCAGTCATCAACTGCCCTTAATATCATCTGCCTGATATCTTCTCTTGGGAATATTCTGTAATATCTCATAACGCTTCCTACCGCTATTGATATCATAAAGCCTACTCTTATGGCTGTATTATCTGTGTAAGGTGATAACCAGTCTCCATATTCTTCTTCCCACTTCTTAAAATTATCAATTATCCAGTCACATTTTACAAGCCATTTATTATCATTAGTCTCTACATAAAGGGCTGTAAGTGTTCTTAGTGCCCATCCGGTTTCCCTTGCATTAGCTTCACCCGGCACCTGATACATAGGCGTTTCAAGAAGTTTTAATACATTTTCTCCTATTCCAATGGCTGTATCATAGCCTCTCTTATCACCTGTAAAATGGTAATAATCAAGCAGACCCTCGACCCACTCGTGAGAGCATACCATAACACCATTCTTACAATGTCCTGCCGTGTGCTCCCACTGTCCGCCAATTCTAAGAGGATTACTGCTGTAATGGCACACATCTATATCCATCCAATGCTTTGCTGACACAATCAGATAATCCATAAATCTTCTGACACCGGTTCTTGCATACATAAGTGCACACGCATGTGGATAATCGTATTCATTATTGCTCCAAACAGGCTTTCCACCGCCACGTCCCTGAACAGTGTAGCCTGATCTACCGTGTCGCCCCAGTTAAGCATACCATAGCACCTTGAATGTCCGTCTGCTTTTGCCATAAGTGATATCTCAAAATCATCATTATACTTTACAGGGAACACATCAATCATAACCCCTGCCCTCTTAAACACTTCCGGTGCTATATATGGTCTGTCTGGCATCTGGTATATAAGACTTCTGTTGTCTATCTCCCACAGCTTCATAGCAGGACTATGAAAATGTATCATAAACTGCTGTTCTTTTGCCATTCCTGACTGCATAGTAATCTCCCCGACATTCTCAGGAACAAGCATAACAGCCACACCTTCACTGCACGACTTCACTGCCTTAGGATAATTCTGCTGTGCCTGATGAACCGTAACACTAAAGCCATCTTCACCATCAGTATAATCAGCCATAAATGTTCCATAAAATACCTCTGCAAAATGCTCATTAGCCTCTTTCACAAGATATTTATCATCAATTACCTCATTGACCTCCTCGCCATTCTTACCAATTATAAAGCTTGTCTTATAATTAGAAGTTGCAACAACAGTTCTTATATTATTGACATCAGCCTTCTTTTCAATCATATCAAGCTCTGTTGTACCTCTTGTCATAAATACAGGACCATCATTATGCGAATTATCTGTACGGATATCACCACAGCCTGTTGAATCGTTACCTGCTGCAATTTTAAGAGGCTTTAACTGCTCTGTAATTACACTATCTTCTGATTTCTTAATATAAAATACAAGCGACTTTATCTTTAACTCATCATCTGATGTATTAATAATTCTGTATGTAATATTAACCCATGGCTTTCCGGCATAACCAGTGACTTTAATAACTGCCTTAATATTTTTGTTCTCATTATTCCCTACTGCGATATTACTGCACTCAGCTTCTACGCTTGCAGTAACTGGTCCGGCCTCAACAACCTTCCACTCTCCAATCTTAAGCTTATAAGCATTGCCATCTTTATCCTTAAGATATGGACCTTCAAAATTCTTATCTGTATATACTTTCCTGTAATCATTAAGCTGCCTGAATATTGAACTGCTGTTGTTGGCAACCTCATATTCCAGACTGCCGCATTTTATTAAAAAGCCATTATTAACCGGTGTTACGCTGACGGTGCCATCTTGCTTAGCACACTCTGATTGTCCGTCTGCTATAAGATTAGCTAACTCCTGTTTAGTAGTTGTCAATACTGCCTTTGCCGACTTATTAGCTGGTAAATCTGCCATAAAATCGACAAAAAGATACTTTATACTACCATCATCATACTCTGCCGTAACCTTTGGCTGGATAATACATTTTCTCTTATTCTGAACTATGCTTATATTATCTGTATTATATAGTTCCCCTTTAGCAAATGGAACTGCTATGCTAACACATTCATTAATTCTTGGATATCTGTATAACTTGTCAAAAAATATATCAACCATATAAAGCCTCTTTTCTGTTATGCATTTTACATATGTAGTGTCTGCTATACTATTTCTATTACGTTATGCGTTAAATCTTTAACTATTGTTATTATAATATTAATTGCCACTTCTAACCACTGTTATATTTGTCCAATTTATGATATTATACATATTAATTTACATATAAGGCACATAATCAGGAGGAATATTTTGAACTACGCTGAAATTAAATATAACGACATCGCCAATGGTCCTGGAGTACGTACAAGCATTTTTGTAAGCGGATGTACACACCACTGCAAAGGCTGCTTTAATGAAATTGCGTGGGATTTTAACTATGGTACACCTTTTACTGATGCAACCATATCTGATATCATTAATTCAATGAAGCCAGATTATATTGCTGGTCTTACACTGCTTGGCGGCGAACCATTTGAACCAGCCAATCAAAGGGGACTTATTCCGCTTCTAAAGGCTGTAAAGGAAAACTATCCGGCCAAGGATATATGGTGCTTTACCGGTTACCTTTTTGATGAGGATATTATGGATAAAATGTATGACAAATATCCTGAAACCAGAGAAATGCTTTCATATATTGACGTATGCGTAGATGGCAGATTTGTTGAAGAATTAAAAGATATGATGCTTAAATTCAAGGGTTCATCAAACCAGCGCACAATACTTGTACAGCAGTCCTTAAAAGAAGGCACTGTAGTTACTGCTGAAGAATATCAATAATATTAAGGAGAATAATTATCAATGAAACAGACAGTTAAATTTAAAAAGCTTACACCAAATGCAATAGTTCCAACTTATGGCACAGAATTCTCTGCCGGTGCAGACCTCTATTCCGGAATGACTGAACCAGTGATAATCAACGCTGGTACTACAGAATTCATCAAGACAGGGATTGCTATGGAAATCCCAGAAGGCCTTGTTGGTCTTGTATACGCACGAAGCGGTATGGCGTGCAAAAAAAGGTCTTGCCCCAGCCAATAAGGTCGGCGTTATTGACTCTGATTACCGCGGCGAGCTTATGGTTGCATTACACAACCATTCACAATCCCCTGTAACCGTTGAACCTGGCGACAGAATTGCACAGCTTGTACTCACACCTTATATTACTGCTGAATTCGTTGAGGCTGAGGAATTAAGTGATACAGTGCGAGGTGATGGAGGATTTGGATCTACTGGAACTAAATAATATTTTAAATAATAGTAATCACTATTTACTATTATAAAATGCTGCATTTTATAGATTGATTATGCCAGCCTTCAAATATTAGAAAAAATGATATGTACCATTTTACCTGACAAACTCCTGTAAAATAGTAGATATCAAAAGTCTAATTATTGGAAGCTGGTATTTTTATGTCTGAATATTCTTTTATATCTATATCCTGTCTTAAGTTCATCTTATAGTTTTCCATATCAGATTTTACACGATTGTCATAAGATATTTCTGTTTTCTTAAGTTCATCTTATATTTTTTATACTTAAAATAAATAAAAAGAAGGTTTATTTCAACCTTCTTTCGTATCTATATTTCCCAATTTTTTAATACTCATATCTAATAATCATCTAATCTCCCTAACATTTATATCTCCTAATTTTTTGTCACATTTCCTATAGGATGGAAACGCCGTAAATCCTGGCCTTGAAATATAATTACGAGTTGGGTCATAATAAACGCTCAAAATTCCTGTTAACAAAAACTGGAATCCCAAGTGTTTTTCGTTCTCTCCGTGATTAAAATAAACATACTCTCCAACTTTCCCATTACCGGGACGTTTTTTAAAAATACTCCATTTATTGAATGAACCAATATATCCTATTAAATCATCAAAATAATCTTCTCCCTCAGAATAAACTTCTTCTAATTTTTCAAAAATCCATTGTTCTGTAGTTTTTTCTTTTTTCTCAAATGCATCCATTGCCACCAAAGCTAAAAATGGACCTCTTAATTTTTTCCCACTATTATCTACACACCGACATAATTTTGATGCATTTTCAATGCCTGAACTTCATGTACTATATCATTTTCATGTAAATTCTTTTTCACAGAAATTATACCTACAACTCCCTCTGGTGGAACTATAACATTTTCCCCAAATCTCTGAAAAATTGGATATTTAGCACTATTATAAATTAATATATCTAACTGTGTTGAATGTCTATCCTCATCATTTTTCCTATTTCTATTTTTCAATCCTGTCTTTACTGCTGGTCTCAAAATAAACCCAGTTAAAACTTCCAAATCCTTTGGTAAATATCTCTTCAAACACTCTCGTATTAATGTTTCTACATATCTTCCATCTTCTCCGTTATGAGCTGCTCCATTTCTATTTTCTGCTGGAATTAATATTTGAAATTGTTTATAAACATCCAACATAGCTTGCATCTCATTTGATAAATAATTTTGAATTCGCTTACCATCCATATTGTTACACCTTCAAACCCTTTTTACTTATGTTATAATTTAATTCCTGTATTAACAGACTCTAGTATCAATTTTTTCACTTTAATAGCCTTCAATTAAGATATATTCAATTTTTTGATTACTTCTATTTCTCTCTTTTTTACATTTCACTTTCTAAACAAGGCATTTCTTTCCAATAATTTTCTAACTCTGGTATTTGCTTTTTTGCTGCATATATCATCTGAATGCCCATATAATAAATAAGTGTCATTCTATCATTATCTGGATAATTCACAAGTTCAACTACAAGAGAATGCCCTACATCAATATGTGCTCCTCTTTTATCTGATATATGTTTTAAATAATCATATATTGAAAGCTTATTGTAACCAATTTGTTCAAGTATATCATATATCGTTTGATTTTTAATTTCATCCTTTGGATACCTCTTACAATAAACATCCATTACTTCTCCTTTGTATTCTACTTGTTCACAAGCATATAAACTTATAAATTCTGATTTTAACCCTTTAAACTTACCTGTTAACTTATTCAATATATACTCATATGAATATTTTGGAAGCATTTGTGCAATTGATTCAACATCTCTATCAAACCAAGATACATTCTGTTTGAGCCATTCTTCTACAGGAATCCATGTCTGTATACTCCCTATCCGCAATGGAGTATGCACTATATGTTGTCCATCACCACATCTAACTTCAATTCCATCTAAAAGTGGCATTTTGAATGTAGGACATACATTTAGAAGCACAGATGCTTTCTCACATAATAGCTTTCTTAATGGCATTACAATTATTCTATCCAACACAGACTGATATTGTTCATTCAACTCCTGCGACTCAAGTAAACATAATCTTATAATATTAAATTCTTGCTTAATTTCTTTTATCATTCCATTACGAGAAAGATTAAATTCATCAACAAAATTTAATTCTGTTTTATATGTTTCATCTATATTTCTCACTTTACAATTCCTCCATATATCCATTTATAGAAAACAATCATATCTTCTTTTGGAAATATCGCTTTCACTTCTATATCCTTATCTGTGGCTGAAGCTATATGCTCTGCTGTAAAGCTATTCTTATACATTTTCATAATAAATCTGGTCTCTCCAATCGCAATACCATCTTCTTTTATTTCCTGACTCAAGTTACACATAATGCTCACTTATTTTTTACATTATCTGCATCGGTACATATTGTTCCTAATACTTCTGCCTGTCAGTAACTGGCAGTGAAGATGTTGTGCTGCTTACCTTATCCAAACCCTCACGAATACCGATGATGTAATTGGCAAAGTGCATAGGCAGGGTGTTTTTGAGGTAGTTGCCGTGTAAGACAAGCTTGAGTATGGTGTCTTCCTATAAAATTTACTCTTTTAACTTTCCCCACACAATTTCCTTAAGATATATCTTTTCTTCGACAATATCAATTATTTTCCACTTTAATAAATTGCTTACATATTTATCCATTTTTTCCATTTCAAACTCTTCCACCTGATAATCAATAATCATTCTCTCTATTTCATTTTTTAACTGTTCTGAAGTAATCCCTGTGGCATAAGCATTCTGTTTATGGAGTGCATATACCACAACAGCACTATCATAATCCAATTCCTTTTCTGAAATTGCCACTATACAGAGAACAGATATAATCATTAATTGGGTATATTGAAACACATTCTCCGTCTTGGAAAGTGATGCCACAAACTCTGCTACTGCTACAAGTCCACTCTTAATATCAAGCCTGATATTCCCCATTTTATAGGAGGCTTATTTATCTCCTAAAAAATCATCTCCCGCTTTGCAGTATCCGGAATAATTTGCAAGTACTTATCCATAATTGTGTTTCCAAATGCAGGATTCAATCCATTCTGTAATGAATACTCCTCTAAATGTTTTCTAATCTGACCATCCAATTCCATAGCTTGTATTCTATTCATCTTTTTTACCTCTCTGCTCTCTTTTTTCTGTTCGGATAATTTTATCCAATTTTCCTCTTTCTTTTTTATGAGCAACTGTGTGCGATATTCATCATATGCATCCAGAAAACCTGCATACAAATGATTACCATTCTCTGTGTCAAAATCATATTTATCATCATTAGCAATAGCAAACAGATGGCAAATTCTTTCATTTGGCAATGGATGTGTATTGGTCATAATCATTCTATTATACAAAACTCTGTCTGTATAATAAAACAGATTAAAATACTGCATATACATAACCGGAGACAGATAAGCATAATCTTCTATTATTCTATTTACCTCACCCTTTCTGCTACAGTCAATGATAATTTTCAAAACAATGTCATAAGCTACTGCATCTGCTTCGAATTCTTCCTTTTTTCTGTTCGGAAATTTTTCCCCTATACTCGCAAAATATGAATGCGCAACTTCATGTGCCAGACTAAATATAACTACTGTCCAATAACATGAAGACGCCAAATTCATAATTTGTGTATCTCCGTCTATAATCTGCAGCAACATTTCATTTGACTTCTCATTCGGAATATCTCCCAGAATACTCACATCATTCATTATAAATAAAAGATATGTAAAACAATTACTATAAACTTCAAGATTATCAAATTCTTTGGACCACTTAAAAATAATCAGAAAAAAGCCATTATTGATGATTCAAATAATTCATCAATTATGTAACAAATTGTTCTTTTTCATTCCTCCTAAAGAAAA
>ENA-OQAS01000139-OQAS01000139.1-human-gut-metagenome-genome-assembly--contig:-NODE-139-length-37367-cov-3.061976_pt1 | contig 37367 bp, 41 predicted proteins | sample MGYA00242733_ERZ504523 | MGnify/ENA primary metagenome ERZ504523 (study PRJEB26092, sample SAMD00036239) | human gut metagenome | host: Homo sapiens | study: EMG produced TPA metagenomics assembly of...
CTGGCATATAAGTTCTCCTCCTGTATAATATACAAATAATTCACAATTCAAACTGAATTCACAAAGTCCATTATATCACGGAATATAAATAATGAAAAGAATAATATATTGAAAATGCGTAAGAAAATGTGTAATGCTTACACAAGATTCTGGTTTTTCTCATAAGTAGAAAGTATAATATCGTGTATATATGCTGCTACATTTTTCTTCTCATCAGGTGACATTAAGGACATATCTACCGGCGTTCCGAATTCAATAACAGTGTGGGCTTCTTAAGGAAAGGCTTCTGGTCTTCAAATATTGCAGAAGTATTATTCTGTGTTACAGGAATAATAAGACTGTGTGATTTCTCAGCAAGCTTAAAGCTTCCGGCGTGGAATTCCATAACCCCCTCACCCTTGTTACGTGTTCCCTCAGGGAAAATAACTAAAGAGGTGCCGTCTTTAATATATTCAATTCCAGAAAGTATTGATTTGAGGGCTTCCCTTGTGTTCTGTCTGTCGAGTAAAAGACAGCGGATATTACGCATCCATACACGAAGTATAGGTACTTTTGCCATCTCCTTTTTGGCAACATAAGCCGCTCTTGTCTTTATATAAGTATAAGAAATAATTACATCAAAGAAACCACGATGATTACCTACAAATAATACAGGCTTGTCTGTTGGAATGTTCTCAACACCAATAGCAGTCGTCTTAGTTCCACATACGAACAATATAAGCCTGAACATAAAGCGTGCAACCGCATCAGAAGCTTTCTCCTTAGCAACAGGGTTCTTCTTTCCGATAAGCCATAAGATAGGAAGTGCAATTAAGCTGAATACTGCAAATATAAGCAATAACAGCACTACGATAATAAGTCGAATCATATAATCCTCATTTCTACAGATAATAATCTGTCGTAATAATTAATTAATATACGCTTTCGCGTTGTCTGAATAATATTTAGAACCATCATTAGTCATAAATACAGCCTCAATGCCTTCAAGCGAATTAATGAGTTTCATACCGTCATCAAGTCCTAATACAAAGCAGGTTGTGCTAAGACAGTCGCCAACCGTTGACTCACTTGAAATAATAGTCACATCACATAAGTTGTTGTCATAAGGGTAGCCAGTGGCTGGATTTAATATATGGTGGTAAAATGTACCGTCATCTGAATAGAAGTATCTTTCATATGTTCCAGATGATACAACCGAATAATCATTAATATGAAGTACTTCCATATATTCGCCGGTTTCAGTAAATGGCTTCTTTACCGCAATATTGAAATCTGAGCCGTTACGCTTCTGACCTATACATAATACATTGCCGCCAAGATTAATGATAGCACGTTCGACGCCATTATCAATAAGATAAGCTTTAATCTTATCGGCAATGTAGCCCTTGGCAATCGCACCAAGGTCAAGACAGTATCCGTCAGGTATGGATATGTGATGAGTGCCGTCATTGTCGGTGCTTAATGAAACCTTGGTATAATCGACATATGCAAGTGCATCTGTTATGGCAGAACTGTCAGGTACATCTGGGGTATCAGTATTAAAATCCCATAAACGTGACACGCTTCCTATTGTAATATCAAAAGCACCATAGGATAGCTGGCTGTAGTAAAGCCCAAGTTCAATAAGCTCATAGAGTTCATCACTTATAGCAGTTGTCTGCTGGGTGTTGACTTTATAAAGCTCACTTGTTTCAAGGGTTCTTGAGAAAATGTGTTCGTAATAATCACACAGGCCAAGAGCATCGGATAATACATTTTTATTGACATTAGTATAAGAGTCAATCTGTACATAAGTATTAAGCTTGTAATCAGTTACGCTTATAGGTGAACTCAGAGCAAGCTTCTTACTGTTACAGCCCGTCAGTGCTGACAGCATACAGTTTATAATAACAATACATAGAACTAAAGAAGCTGTCCGATGTCTTAGATGTGCAGGTTTGCAAAATTACTAAATTATTCATATTACTCCTTAAATAAGTTATACATATGTATAAAGTATATCAAATATTGAAAAAATGTGAATTCACTTTTATTTTGTATTGGATTATGTTATAACAAATAAAGTGTCAAAAATAAAGAAATGAGGATATTTTATGAAAAAGAAATTAGTAAGCCTTATGTTAGTGGCAGCTATGACAGCTTCACTTACAGCATGTGGCTCTAAAAAGACAGAAGAACCAACTTCTACAGTACATAAGAGCATAACAGCTGCAGAATATGATGCTGCTATTACATCAGATGCAGCAATTTATAAAAAAGCATTTACAATGCCTGAGTACAAAGGAATTCAGGTAACAGTTGATAAGTCAGTACTCAATGTTGCAGAAAGTGACGTTGACGATTATATCAATAAGAATATAGTATCAGCGGAAGCTACAACAGAGAATGTTACAAGTGGTGTAACAGCTGATGGGGATACAGTTATACTTGATTATTCAGGTAAGCTTGATGGCGAGGCATTCTCAGGTGGTACAGCAACAGATACTACATATACAATAGGTTCAGGTAACTTTATATCAGACCTTGATAAAGGACTTGTAGGACTTACAGTAGGCCAGGAATATGATATTCCTTGTACTTTCCCAGATAATTACACATCAGACCTTGCAGGTAAGAGTGTAATATTCACAGTAAAGGTTACAGCAATCCAGAAGACAACTTACCCAGAGATAACAGATGAATGGGTAGTTAATAACAAAGAAAGTCTTAATCTTTCAGGTGATACAGTTGCAGATTTCAGGGAAGAAGTAAGAAAGATAGTAGAAGCTAATGCTAATGATACTTATCTTAATAACACATTTACATCAGCATACCAGATTATAAGCGAGAATATCGGAGATGTTAATTATCCACAGGATGAAATAGATTCATTGGTAGAAGTACTTAATACTAATATTGAGAGTGAATTTAACACTTATGGTTCATACTATGGCATATCAGATTTAGATACATATAAGAAATCAGTATATGGATTTGATTCAATTGACGCATTTAATGAATATGCTACATCATCTGCACAGCAGTATCTTTTACAGAAAATGATAGTAACCATTATTGCCGCAGATAATGATATTCATGTGTCAGAAGATGAAATTAACTCATATGGTAACGATTTAGCTCAGTATTATGGTTACGATGACTTCAATGCAATTGTAGATGCAGTCGGCAGTGAAGTTGTATCAGAGATAGGTTATGAAATACTTTATCAGAAGTTGTAGAATTTGAGTGCAGCCAGATTACAGAGGTAGAACAGTAAAATGAATGAATTGGTACCAAAGATATTTGATGTAATGAAGACATATTCCAAGGACCAGTTAGTAAAGGATATAGTGGCAGGGATTATTGTTGCGATAATAGCCCTGCCATTATCCATTGCACTGGCACTTGCATCAGGAGTAAGCCCGGAGCAGGGTATATATACAGCAATATTTGCTGGATTTGTTATTTCCTTCTTAGGAGGAAGCAGGGTTCAGATAGCTGGACCTACAGCAGCATTTGCTACAATAGTAGCTGGTATAGTTGCGAAAAATGGTATGGATGGACTTATAGTTGCTACAATTATGGCAGGTATAATACTTGTTATTATGGGGCTTCTTAAGTTCGGTAACCTTATAAGATTTATTCCTTATACAATAACTACAGGTTTTACATTTGGTATTGCTGTGACTATTGTTATAGGACAGATTAAAGATTTTCTTGGCCTTACTTATCCGGCAGGAACTGCTACAGTTGAAACTATGGATAAGTTAAAGGCGATAATTGCCAATATTGGAACATTTAATATAAAAGCATTAATAGTTGGTGCTGTATCACTTGCAATTCTTATTATATGGCCTAAGTTCAAGTCTCTTGATAAAATTCCACCATCACTTATTGCGGTTATAGTATCAGTCTTATGGTTAAATTCATCGGACCATTAAAAGATGTCAATACAATCGGAAGTCTGTATACAATAAAGAAAGGACTTCAGGAGTGTCAGTACCATCAGTTAATATGGATATGATACTTACACTTCTTCCAGATGCTCTTACAATAGCGGTTCTTGCAGGAATAGAGAGTCTGCTTTCGTGTGTAGTATCAGATGGAATGATAGGTTCAAGACATAAGCCTAATATGGAGCTTGTTGCACAGGGAGCAGGTAATATCGTATCCGCACTTTTCGGTGGTATTCCAGCGACAGGCGCTATTGCAAGAACAGCGGCTAATGTCAAGAATGGTGGACGTACACCTATAGCAGGTATGGTTCACTCAGTTACACTTCTTATTGTGCTTGTGGTGCTTATGCCATATGCGGCCTGGATACCAATGCCAGCCATTGCGGCAATTTTATTTATTGTTGCATACAATATGAGTGGCTGGAGAGAGATGGTTAATCTTGTTAAGCACTCACCAAAGTCAGATACATTAGTATTACTTACAACTATGGTGCTTACAGTTGTATTTGACCTTGTTGTGGCTATAGAAGTAGGTATTGTTATGGCTGCACTTCTTTTCCTGAAGAGAATGGCAGACGTAACAGAAGTAAGAAGCTGGAAATATATCGGGGAAAATATTGATGAGAATAACGACCCTGAGAGTATTAATTTAAAGAAAGTTCCTGATAAGACTTTAGTATACGAAATAATCGGACCAATGTTCTTTGCGGCAGCGGATAAGTTTATGGATATACATATGGAGTCAGATGTAAAAGTAGTTATAATCAGAATGCGTGGTGTTCCAGCTATGGATATATCAGCATTGCGTTCGCTTAAGAATATACACAATGTATGTAAGAAGCGTGGTATAACTATGGTATTATCCCACGTCCAGGAACAGCCTAAGTCTATGATGGAGAAGGCTGGATTTGCGGCAGAAGTTGGAGAAGATAACTTCTGTGCTAATATTGATGCGGCGTTGGCATATGCACAGGAGATAGTGGGGTAAGAGCGGAGCTGGCAGACGGACGGCAGATGGACGGACGGCGAAAGGCGGGACAGCCCCTGCCGTGTGGAACTGCGGATAAGACAATTGGATATTACCGGGTGTTTCCGAGGGAGTGTTGTGGCGGTGGACGCACACGCTCATATTCGGCATCCTGCTCAGTATTCGCTTGACCAGACCTCGTGTCTGGTCATTGCTGTTTATAGGGGCGGAAACACTGGTAATATCACAATTCTCTTATAATGCAGTGCTACGCGGCAGGGGGCTGTCCCGCTTTTCGCCTGTTCGTTGCCAGTTCGTGCGGGCGGGCAATGCGCTGTGCTGTTGCCCTTGGGGAAGGAGAAAAATGGTTATGGTGTATTTGTCAGGAAACTGCCGAGCAGTGTGGCGGCGTTGCTGCCTTCAATCGCGGTGAGTTCGTCCGGGGTGAGACCGCTTGTCCTTAGGAGGTGGAGGGACTCGGACTGGTCGGACCAGGGGCTGTCTGTTCAAAGAGAATGTGGTCAGAGCATGTGTGCAGACCATCTGGACGAATTTCTCTTTGGAGAGGAAGTTGTTGTCCGGAGTGCTTTTTAAGACAAGTGCAGTGTCGAGCCATACATTTGGTGTTCCAATTAGCTGGTCACATACTTCGTCATACATAGACCAGCCACCCATATGGGCTAATACAAGTTTGTGTGGTGGGACTTCTTTTATCATATTGGCAAGACGTTCAACGCTTGCCTCATCACAGTTAGGAAAGCTTATATCCATACCGCAGTGGATAGATACAATAAGGTCGTTGTCGTTTGCACATTCTATTATTCTAAGACATCTTGGGTCATCTATATTGGTGCGCTGGAATACAGGGTGAAGCTTAATTCCTGGAACACCAGCTTTGGCAAGGTCACTTATTATAGTCTTGTAGTCATCATTATCAGGATGAATTGTACCAAATGATATTATTCCAGTAGATTTAAAGGATTTATTAGTTTCTATGGCTATTTTGTTGATAGTCGTATGCTGTGACGGCTTTGTTGCTATAGGCAGTAAGACAGAGTAATCAATGCCAGCTTTTTTCATAGAAGCTTTGATAGAGTCTACACGTCCATCCAGATAATTAGGTATACCGCCGCTTTGAGCAAGTCGTCCTACGGCACGGTCCGCAATGTCATCAGGAAAGCTGTGAGTATGAAAATCTATAATCATAAATATCCTCATTTCTGCGCCCCAGTTATAAGTATAGCGTGTCGGGTGCGCATAACACTAATTCATATTTTTACCATTTAAGAACGCATTTAAACATTTAATAATTAAATGATAACATAATAAAAGGAGCAGGTCAAAACGCGCAGAACAACCTGCCTATATGGATTTCTTGTTGCATATTATGTGGAAAAACCACAGATAATTATTGTATTATACTAGGTGGTTTATATGCTGGCAATATGGATATAGTCAGTAAAAGAGAAGAATGGCAGAATTTAGATGACTAGCCTTTTTAAAATGTATAATTTTTCACAATTTCACATACTACCCATACAACGCAATATATGGAAAATAGTTCGATAAACCATTGAATGAGCATAGAGAAACAGCGTGTATGGATTATGTTGAAAATAAGGAGGATTGTATGAAAGCCACTGGAATTGTTCGTCGTATAGATGATTTAGGAAGAATTGTAATACCAAAGGAGATAAGAAGAACATTAAGAATAAGGGAAACTGACCCTATGGAGATATATACAGATATGGATGGGCAGATTGTGTTAAAGAAATATTCTCCGATGGCAGATGTATCGGAATTTGCAGTAGAATATGCGGAGTCCATAGCACAGAATACAGGAATGACAATTGCAATAACTGACAGGGATTGTGTTATTGCGGCAGCAGGAACACAGAAAAAGAATGTACAGGGAAAGCATATTACCAAAGAACTTAATGATATTATGGATAAAAGGCAGAGTGTTGTAGCAAGTGCCAGTGAGAATGATTATGTAAAAGCGGTAACAGACTATGATTGTGAGTCAGAGGTGATAAGTCCGATAATATGTGCCGGAGATGTTCTGGGTATGGTTATTATGTTTGGCAATGACAAGAAACAGAAGCTTGGCGAGAGCGAGAAAAGAATAGTTAAAGTTGCGGCGGATTTTTGGGCAGACATATGGACAATTAGCAGATAATTTTAATATAATAATATGATGTAAGGCAAAATACCATTTGCATATACATCTAAATGCCAGAAGTTAGAAATATTGCACGGCTTCAGGCATTTACATATTAATATAAGTTAATTACGATTGGCAGACATTCCGGAGGAAGATTATGAGATTAGATAAATATTTAAAGGTTTCAAGACTTATTAAAAGACGTACAGTAGCTAATGATGCGTGTGATGCAGGCAGGGTAATGATTAATGGTAAAGTGGCTAAGGCATCAGTTGATGTCAAGGCAGGAGATATAATAGAGATATCTTTTGGTAATAAGAATGTTAAGGTAAGAGTTACAGACGTAAAGGACACAGTTAAGAAAGAAGAAGCTAAGGAGATGTTTGAATATATTTAATGATTAAGTATATTTAATGTTTGAGCATATCTAATAGTTTAATGTGTTTAAATAATAGTTATAATTAAGCATTTTTTGGCGTACCGCCTAATATATTAGACAGGGAAGATAAATGTATAATATATGGAGGCAGTTATGGACGATATTAAAAGGGTAAGACATCCTCATGCAGTAAGAATGGAAGATAGAAAGAAGGCTCAGTTTACTGGTATTACTGACGTTGTATCCTTTGAACCGTCAAAGGTAATACTTGAGTCAGATTATGGCGTTATTGTTATAAAAGGGGAGTCACTTCACGTTAATAAGCTGTCAGTTGAGAAGGGGGAGCTTGATGTTGATGGCAGGGTTGACTCACTTGTGTATTCACAGAACAGCATAAGTATGAAAAAAGGCGATTCATTAGTGAACAGGTTATTTAGATAATTGTGAATACATCTTTTAGACATTATAAAGATTATTTAATTATATAAGTCCAGCAGTAGCGGGGAATAATGCTTATGTCAGGTGATATTATATGGGAGAGCGGCACATTTTTATATGCACTTTGGTGGGGAATGGTGCTTGCATTTCAATATGATACGATAAGAATAATAAGAAGAATAATAAGACACCGGCGTGTATTTATGATTGCTGTAGAAGATGTTATATACTGGATATATGTAGGAATACGGATATTTATTATATGTTTCTATGTTAATAGCGGAATTATAAGATCATTTATTGTAGTGGGGCTTGTGTGCGGTGCAGTTCTATATCTTAAGGCGTTAAGTGTGTATTACATAAAATATGGAGTAAGACTTGTAGGAATTTTACTGAAACCATTGAAAATGCTTGTGTCTGTGATTAGAATAGTGTTGCAGTCATTAAGGAAAGACAGACCGAAGAATGGAGAGATATAGATGAGATTTGAGACAAAGAGAGAAAGGGAACAGCGAAGAAAAGACAGAAACGCTCAGCAATTCTGGGTATGGTATTTGCTATGCTTGTTGTTGTGGGACTTGGTGTGCTTTTATGGAATGGCAAGAAGAATATTGAAGCCAAAAATGTAGAGTACGAAAAGCAGATTAAAGAGCTTCAGGAACAGGTTGATGAAGAAAAACAGCGTACAGAAGAGCTTAATGAATATAAGAAGTATGTGCAGACGAAGAAGTTTGCGGAGGAGATTGCCAAGGATAAATTCGGACTTATATATCCAGATGAGATAATATTTAAAGGGAAGAAGTAACGTAACAGGGTTCGACACATTTTTTATATAACTGCTATTATAATGGTGTTCGGTTTAAGAAAACAGTATATTTAGACCAGAAATGAGGGGCTATGGCAGTTAAGAATGATGGATTGTGTATGACTTATACGATAAACAGATTGTCCGAAACAGCTAAGACGTTTCGCCGTCTGGGAGAAGCATATGAGTGTGCATCAGGTGATGAAGCACAAAGTCCCAGCTTTAAAAGACAGTTGTTTCTTGTTGCAGATATTCTTGAGGACTGCACGCTTATGCAGTTACAGGCAGATAAGCCGTCTAAGGGAATTGCAAGAGATATGGCTTCAAGGGCACTTGTCGCAGGAATAGTTATTAAAGATGTCAATATATTAAAAGACAAGACAGGCAGGAGTGAAGTTGTTATACTTGCAAGAACTCTTGGCAAGGGCTGTGTCGCAGAGAGAAAGATACGGAAAATAGTATGTGATGTTATGGGGATTGGATACTATTCAGACCATAATAACAGGCTTGTCATTAACGACAACTGCCAGCAGTATGTGTTTCATCAGGAGAACCGTTTCCGATTTTTATCAGGAGTTGCAAGAAAATGTAAAGAAAAAAGCGGCTTTAATGGCGATAATTTTATGGTATCAAGCCTGTCGTGTGGTAAGTTGTGGCGGCAATTGCAGATGGCTGTGGAAGTGGCAAGAGGGCATTTATTGAGAGCAGAATGGTTATAGAACTTATGGAGAACTGTATAGATGCCGGATTTGAGGAGAAGACAGCCATAGATTTTATCAATACGGCATACATTAATTGCAGTGGCAAAGACAGCCTGTAACTATGGATATGAGTGTTGTGGACTGCCAGTCAGGTATGATGCATTGCATAAAGTTAGGGGCAGTATCTACATTTATTAAAAGGGAGGGCTGGGTTGAGATAATCAAATCGTCCACACTTCCTATCGGTGTGCTTGAAAAGGTAGATTACGACTGCACAGCCAAGAAGTTGTACGATGGTGACTATGTAATTATGGTGAGCGATGGTGTGCTTGATAATCTTCCGTGTCTTAATAAAGAGGAGAAAATGGTAGAGATTATCGAGGAAGTCGTAATGAAAAAGCCTAAAGCGATAGCTGACGAGATACTTAGAAAGTCAATGTCATATAATAATTGTGAAGTATGTGATGACTGCACAGTGCTTGTGTTCGGACTGTTTGACACCTACAACAAATAAATATATAATTGGGCAATATTGCCATATAAAACAACAGGAGAAAGCATTTAATATGGATGTTAATAATATAGAGAAAAGGTATGGGCATACATAAAGGCTAATAATATGCTTGAGGATTGCAGTAATGCAGTTGTCGGTGTGTCAGGCGGAGCAGATTCTGTCTGTCTTATGCTTATGCTTAACGATTATATTATACATAATAATAAAGACGTAAAGCTTCATATTGTACACGTTAATCATGGTATAAGAAAAGAAGCCGCCGATGATGAGCAGTTTACAAGAAAGCTGTGTGAAAGTCTTAAGCTTGATTATCATTGCTACAATATAGAATGTGAAAAAATAGCAAGGGAGAATAATCTTACTGTTGAGGAAGCTGGAAGACTTGAAAGATATGATATATTTGACAAGCTTTCAAAGCAGTATGATAAGACAAGGATATTTGTTGCCCATCATATGAATGACCAGGCAGAAACGGTTATTATGAATATGGCGAGGGGTACATCACTTAAAGGAATAAGAGGAATTGTGCCGGTGAGGGATAACATATGCCGTCCTCTTCTTTGCATAACAAGACAGGACATAGAAAGCTGGCTTGTGCTAAGAAACCAGTCATTTGTGACAGATGTGACTAATTATGATAACGATTATACAAGGAATTCAATAAGAAATGTCCTGTTGCCATATATGGGTGAGCATATTAATAAAAATGTTGTGCAGAATATTGCATTTATGGCGCAAGAAGTACGGGCGGTTGAGAATTTTGTTGATAAAGAAGCAGACAAGCTGTACAAAAGCTGTGCAATACAGGATGGTGCAGGGATAAGATTATCAGTGAACAGCTTGGGCAGGCAGATGAGGTGCTTGGAAAAAGAGTTATATATAAGGCACTTGTTAAGCTTGCAGGAAGGGCTAAGGATATATATTCGGTCAATGTATATGATGTATACAAGCTTATTAATCTTCAGACAGGAAGAAAGGTAGACTCGGTATATGGAATAAAGGCAGTGCGTGAATATGAATATATTGTGCTTGAAAGAAAGAACAGAGCAGAGAATACATTTTCTGACACAGCAAGTAAAGGATATAGAGCGGACACAGAGCTAACAGCAGATGCAGGACTTGTAGAGGTTCATCGCATAGATATCACTAAATGTAGTAAAGATAGAGAAGTAATTGTTGATATAGATAAGACAGTATATATACCGGAGTATGATAAAATGTATTCAGCAAGTATCAAAATGTCCGTTTATGACAATAATGATAATGACGAAGAATTGGCGGAGAATGCTTCAAATGGTAAAATTTGCGTAAATAAATTGAATAACAGCTATACGAAGTATTTTGATTATGATAAACTTAATAAGTTACTTGATATCAGATTTAAGAATGTCGAGGATAGGATTGTGGTATCGGAAAGCGGTAATACCAAGAAGCTTAAGAAAGAACTGACAGACCGCAAGATACCTGCTTCACACAGAGATGAAATACTGCTTGTGTGTGATAATAACCGCGTGCTATGGGCGTGTGGTGTGCGCAGATGCGAAGATTGCAGGGTCACAGGCTCTACAAAGAACGTATTTAAAATACAGCTTATATTGAAAGAGAGGAATTAATTATGTCAAATAAGCACAAGATAAGTGTAATGATTTCAGAGGACAAACTTCAAGAGAAGATAGCAGAGATTGGTGCTAAGATTAGCGCTGATTATGAGGGTAAGGAAATTAAGCTTATATGTATTCTTAAGGGAAGCATATTCTTCTGCTGTGAACTTGCCAAGAGAATAACAGTTCCAGTAAAGATAGATTTTATGCAGACTTCAAGCTACGGAAGCGGAACAACTTCAAGTGGTAATATTGTAATTAAGAAGGAACTTGATGAGTCTATAGAAGGCGAACATGTAATAGTTGTAGAAGATATTATCGATTCAGGTAATACTTTATTCAGACTTATGCCTATGTTAGAGGAAAGAAATCCAGCAGACATATGTATATGTACACTTCTTGATAAGCCAGACAGAAGAGAAGTTGATATAGATGTTAAGTATAACGGATTTAATATTCCGGATGAATTCGTTGTAGGATATGGTCTTGACTATGACCAGATGTATAGAAATCTTCCATTTATAGGAGTTGTTCATCTTGATGATGAGAATTGATTATTACCTAATTACGAATATATGTAAGAATGGAGATTGATATGGATAATAAGAAAAATGTAAGATTTTCAGGAATGGGAATCTATATGATTATTGTGATTATAGCAGCGATGTTTATTATGTATGTTGCAAGAATGAATACAGGTACAAGCAATTATACTTATAACGAATTAGTTAACGATATCAGCAAGGGTAAGATAGAGAGCGTATCCATAAGACAGAATGCAGAAGTTCCAACTGGTGTTGTAACTGTTAAGGTGAGCGGTGAGCAGTCAGTTAAGAGTGTATATGTATCAGATGTTAAAGATGTAGAAGAACTTTTACTTGATAAGAATATAGAATATACACTTAAAGATGTTGCAAGACAGAGTGTTATGCTTACAACTATACTTCCATTTGGCTTAAGCCTTCTTGTTATTGTATTCATTATGATGATGTTTACAAGACAGGCTGGTGGCGGTGGCAATGCCAAGATGATGAATTTTGGAAAGAGCAGGGCCAGAATGATAAGCAGTGCTGATAATAAAGTTACATTTAAGGATGTAGCTGGTCTTCAGGAAGAAAAAGAAGAACTTGAGGAGATAGTTGATTTTCTTAAAGATCCAGTAAGATATACTTCTCTTGGTGCAAGAATACCTAAGGGTGTTATTCTTACAGGTGCACCTGGTACAGGTAAGACACTTCTTGCCAAAGCTGTTGCCGGAGAGGCAAGCGTACCATTCTTTAGCATATCAGGTTCGGATTTCGTAGAGATGTTTGTTGGTGTTGGTGCTTCAAGAGTAAGAGATATGTTTGAGGAAGCTAAGAAGAACGCACCTTGTATTATATTCATTGATGAGATTGATGCTGTTGCAAGACGAAGAGGAACAGGTATGGGCGGCGGCCACGATGAGAGAGAACAGACACTTAACCAGATGCTTGTTGAGATGGATGGTTTTGGTGTCAATGAAGGAATTATCGTTATGGCCGCTACTAACAGAATTGATATTCTTGACCCAGCTATATTAAGACCGGGAAGATTTGACAGAAAGATAGTTGTCGGCAGACAGATGTTGCTGGACGACTTGAAATATTAAAGGTACACGCAGCTAAGAAGCCTCTTGGTGATGATGTTGACCTTGATAAGCTTGCAAGAACATCAGCCGGCTTTACAGGTGCTGATCTTGAAAATGTATTAAATGAAGCTGCTATTAATGCGGCAAGAAAGAAGAACAGATATATAACTAACGCAGATGTTGAAGAAGCATTTATTAAGATAGGAATAGGTGTTGAGAAGAAGAGTAAGATTATATCTGACAAAGAGAAGAAGATTACAGCTTACCACGAATCAGGACACGCTATATTATTCCACCTTTTACCAGATGTTGGGCCGGTTCATACAATATCAATCATTCCTACAGGAATGGGTGCGGCAGGTTACACAATGCCGCTTCCTGAAAGAGATGAGATGTTTAACACTAAGGGGAAAATGCTTCAGAATATCGTTGTAAGCCTTGGTGGACGAGTAGCGGAAGAACTCATATTTGATGATATAACAACAGGTGCTTCACAGGATATCAAGCAGGCAACACAGACAGCAAGAGATATGGTTACTAAGTATGGTTTCTCTGACAAGCTTGGTCTTATTAATTATGATACAGACAGTGATGAGGTATTCATCGGAAGAGATCTTGCACATACAAGACCATATGGTGAAGATGTAGCAGCACTCATTGATGAAGAAGTTAAGAGAATTGTAGATGAGTGTTATACCAAGGCTAAGAAGCTTATATCAGAGAATATGGACGTGCTTCATAGAAGTTCAGAACTTCTTCTTGAGAAAGAGAAGATTTCAAGAGAAGAATTTGAAAGTTTGTTTGAAGATAAGCCATATGGAGAGAGTTTATAATTAGGTATTAACAGAGATTTTGCAGTTAAAATGCAGTTAAATAATGGAAATGTATTTATACACAAAAAACATTTGGTAATAATTCACAAAAAAAAGTTGCAATTTATTGTAAAGTTTGTGAACACTTATGGGGCTTTGTATGATATTATAATTAACGTAAAAACCCCCAATACATTATATATTTTTTGCTACACCCCATAATAAGTGAAATACCTTCTCCAAAAAGGACAGTCCCCCCAGACTGTCCTTTTTATTTGCACGAGTAACGATGAGAATGGATAATTTAAAGAAATCTTCCATCCTGCTTGCAGGAATGGAAATTTTTAAATTATCTATTCGAGGAGCACCGCGTCATAGGTAAGAGCGTATTTTATAAAGTAAATAAATTACGAAGCAGAAACGCTCTTACCTATGCCATCGTTACGAGTTAAGAGAAGCCGTAAATTAAAGAAATCTTAATAAATATATCTTACAGTTGAATAAATACCCGTAATGATATAAAATTATATATGATTAATGTCAAGGAGTATTTTCTATGATAATAAGCGCAGGAGTTGAGAACCTTACATCATGGGAAAGAAAGCTTTTGTATATGTGTAATGCAAGACCAACCATTAATACAAGAGCTTTATTTTCTGATGCGACAAACGATTACAGATGTCCGGCAGAGCCTATGCCGGGTGATACAGTTAAGATACGATTAAGAACAGGTCGTTATAATGTAGACAAGGCGTATATATATGTTAATAATGTAGAATACCCTATGACAAAGATTAAGGCAGTTGGAGTATTTGATTATTACGAGGCTGAGATTAAAGTTAATAATGACAAATTATATTATTATTTCAAGGTAGAGACTGGAAAGGTTGTATGCTATTACAATCAGATAGGAGCTATTAAAGAACTTAATACTTATTATAATTTCCAGATTATGCCGGGATTTAAGACACCTGACTGGGCAAAGGGCGCAGTTATGTACCAGATATTTGCCGATAGATTTTGCGATGGTGATAAATCTAATAACGTGCTTGATGATGAATACAGTTATATAGGCGAACACGTCTGTCAGGTTAAGGATTGGGATAAATATCCAGCCAATATGGGTGTAAGAGAGTTCTATGGTGGCGATTTGCAGGGCGTGCTTGATAAGCTTGATTATCTTAGCGAGCTTGGTGTCGAGGTCATTTATTTTAATCCGTTGTTTGTTTCGCCATCTAATCATAAGTACGATATACAGGACTATGATTATATAGACCCACATTTTGGTGTTATAGTAAAAGATGATGGGGAACTTTTAAAAGAAGGTGACCAGAACAATACTAATGCAACACGATATATTAACAGGGTTACAAGTAAGGAAAATCTTAAAGCGAGTAATGAGTTCTTTGCCAAGGCGGTAGAACAGATACACAGCAGAGGAATGAAAGTCATAATAGACGGAGTATTTAACCATTGTGGTTCATTTAACAAATGGATGGACAGGGAACACATTTACAGTTCTAGTGATGACGATTATGCCTGCGGTGCATATGAGAAGTATGAAAGCCCATATCACAGCTTCTTTAAATTCTATGGTAATCAGTGGCCGGATAATGGTTCATATGACGGCTGGTGGGGACACGATACACTTCCTAAGCTGAATTATGAAGACTCAGATACACTTGAAAAGTATATTATAGATATTGGAAAGAAATGGGTATCTCCACCGTACAATGTAGATGGCTGGAGGCTTGATGTTGCAGCTGACCTTGGGTACAGCAAGGAATATAACCATACATTCTGGAAAAAGTTCAGACAGGCTGTTAAGGAAGCTAATCCGGAGGCAATAATACTTGCAGAGAATTATGGTGATTCATATGACTGGCTTCAGGGTGATGAATGGGATACGATTATGAATTATGATGCCTTTATGGAGCCTGTAACGTGGTTTCTTACAGGAATGGAGAAGCATAGTGATGAAATGCGCCCTGATTCATTAGGTAATCCTGATTATTTTTTTGGTGCTATGCACCATAATATGGCAAGAATGGGTGGACAAAGTTATTCTATATCTATGAATGAGCTTTCTAACCACGACCATTCAAGATTTCTTACAAGAACTAACCATATTGTTGGCAGGGTTGATAAGCTTGGATCTGAAGTGGCTAATCAGAATGTGAATAAGTTTGTATTTATGGAGGCTGTCATTATTCAGATGACGTGGCCGGGTGCACCAACTGTATATTATGGAGATGAAGCGGGAGTGTGTGGTTTCACAGACCCTGATAACAGAAGAACTTATCCATGGGGACATGAAGATAAGGAGCTTATAGACTTTCATAAGGCAGCAATAAAGATGCACAAGGAGAATGAGGTATTAAGAACCGGCTCGTATAAGCAGCTTTATTCAGCACATAATGTTATTGCATATGGAAGATTTACATCAGATGATGCAGTGATAGTTGTTGTTAATAATGGGGAAGATGAGATAAGAGTTAATATACCTGCCTGGGAGACTGGACTTGCTATGGATGATGATGTCGAGCAGATAATGGTAACATTTGAGGGCGGATATTCAACAGACAGACAAGGTTACAGACTTAAAGACGGAATTCTTAATATAGGCTTAAGAAAGACTTCAGCTACAGTGTTAAGACGTCTTAGATGGTAGATAATGCTGTTAAAATATAATACACAGAAGTAAGAATGAGGAGTAATGTATAATGGCAGTAGATAATAACGAGGAAAAGAATAAAATAGTTCTTAACCGTAAGATGAGATTATGGAACAAGTATAAGAAGCCGGTAATAGGTGTTATTTTGGCTGTAGTAGTTATTGCAGTTGTTGCAATTGTTCTTAAATTATGCAGTATTGGAAAGCCAGTGGAAGATAAGGCGACAACACTTGCCAATAACAATAATAATAACAATGATATAATTATTACACAGTCATCTATAGAGATGTCTAACAATGAAACAACAAGTGCAGCTGATACAGAGAGTACAACATCAGCTGTAACAGAAAGCACAACAAGTAGTACAACATCAGCAGCTCAGGTATCAGGCGGAGTTGCCAGGATTACAACTAAGGCAGAGATACAGGAATACACATCACGTTCTAATTATGATGATGCAGTATTCTTTGGTGATATGATTGTATCAGGTATAGGTGAATATGGTTATCTTGACACATCACGCATATTCTCAGATAATACCTTACAACAGATAAGGCACTTAATTCAGTGTCAAGTGTTGCGGCGGCTAATCCATCTAAGGTATATGTCCTTGTTGGACTTAACGACCTTAACTATGGAACAAGGTCAGGAGAGAATGTAGCTGAGAGAATAGGTTCAATAGTAGAATCGCTTAAGGAAGCAATTCCATCAGTAAAGGTATATGTAGTGTCACTTCTTCCTATAACACAGAGCTTTGAGGCAAAGTCAAATGTAAAGATAACACAGGCGGCTATTGATGAAGCTAACAGCACACTTGCAGCCAGGGCGACAGAGTATGGAATGACATTTATAGATATAGCAGATGCATTTAAGGATGAGTCTGGATATCTTAATACAGATGTATCAACAGGTGGATATAACCTTAATCATAACTATTACCCATTCTTCCTTAATAATATATCGGGAGCGTCTAACTAATGAAATTTTATGTAATGTCACTATTTCCACAGATGATTTTGGATGGGTTGAATACAAGTATAACAGGCAGGGCTATAGATTCAGGAGTATTGTCTATAGAAGCTGTTGATATAAGGGATTTTTCCAATAATAAGCATATGAAGGTAGATGATTACCCATATGGCGGAGGAGCAGGAATGGTTATGCAGCCGGGACCGTGTGCGATGCTTATGAGAGCATAGCATTAAGATGTTCAGGCAGACCAAGGGTTGTGTATATGACACCACAGGGGCATACATTTAATCAGCATATGGCAGAAGAATTTGCCAAAGAAGAAGAACTTGTAATTCTGTGTGGACATTATGAGGGAATTGATGAGAGAGCACTTGAAAGCATAGTTACAGACTATGTGTCAATTGGAGATTATGTCCTGACAGGTGGAGAGCTTCCGGCGATGGTTGTTATCGACTCAGTGTCAAGATTAGTTCCGGGAGTACTTAATAATGATGAATCAGCCCAGACAGAGAGCTTCTCGGATGGTTTATTAGAATATCCACAGTACACAAGACCAGCCAATTACAAAGGTATGGAAGTGCCAGAAGTATTATTATCAGGTCACCACGGCAATATAGAGAAGTGGAGGCACGAGAAGTCGTTAGAACGTACTAAGAAGTACAGACCGGACTTATATGAGAAATATATGGCTGAGAACAATAATAACAGTTAAAATAATTGTTGACGGATAAGATATTTATGTGGTAAACTAATCAAGTCTTTTGGTGAATAACTTGATTGTTTACTACAGGATATTATGATGTGAAGTCACAATAAGCCTAGATAGCTCAGTCGGTAGAGCAGAGGACTGAAAATCCTCGTGTCACTGGTTCGATTCCGGTTCTAGGCATTTTATAATTGAATATAATTTAATTATGATGATATGCGGGTGTAGTTCAATGGTAGAACACTAGCCTTCCAAGCTAGATACGTGGGTTCGATTCCCATCACCCGCTCTATTTTTTTACCCAGAAGTGCTATACTAATGAAAGGAACAAAGACAATGATAGACAGCTATGTTGCACTGGATATAGAAACTACAGGGCTTAACCCGGCAGCAGACAGAATAATTGAGATAGGAATGGCAAGGGTATGTAATGGAAACGTGACAGATACATATTCAACACTTGTCAATCCAGGCATTAAGATAAGCGACAGAATAATAGAGCTTACACATATACATAATGAGGAGCTTACAGATAAGCCAAGAATTAATGAACTGATTGAAGATGTAATACAATTTATAGGAGATTATCCTATACTTGGACATAATGTTATATTTGATTACAGCTTTTTAAAGAAGGCGGCGGTTAATAACAATCTTGTATTTCCGTCAGCAGGAATAGATACACTTAAAATGGCAAGAAGAATACTTCCAGAACTGGAGCATAAGAAGCTTGATTATCTGTGTGAGTATTTGAAGATTGACCCTGGTAACTCACACAGGGCTTTAGATGATGCGCTGAGTGCAAGCGGAATATACTGGAAAATGTATACAATAAAACCGGATGATTCAGGATTTGAAATACCGTCTGAGCTTGTATACAGTGTGAAAAAGGATAGTCCGATTACACAGGCACAAAGAAATTATCTTACAGCACTTGTTGTAAAGCATAATGTTAAGCTTGATATCCCGATTGATGAGATGACCAAGAGTATAGCTTCACGAAACATAGATAAGATACTTTCAGAATATGGAAAATAATGGTTAGTAATGAATTAATGTTTATATAGATAATATATTCATATAATTAATTAAATACCTAGTTAATAGCTGATACTATCAGGTCTTTATTAACAGACTTGATAAGTGAGGCGTATTGTCTTAACTGTCTGATTTTGGAAGCATTTCCTGCTTCTGAATATAATGCGTAAAGGTCAGTGTAGGTAAGTCGTATGTCAGAGCCAATCCTTACGGCATATTCAAGAAATGCTGTGGCATCGGATATGTCCTTATGTTCAATAAGGATATGTCCAAGCCCTGAAAGACTCTTTATAAATGAAGTGTAGTTGTCTTCATATTGTGTTAAAGTATCAAGATTAGCAACACCATATTTTAGCTTAAGGTCAGTGTTGGAATACTCTGACAGGTTAAGCATTGGCTCAGTCTTAAGTGTCTGGATATTATTATAAGCCTTAAGGGCTTCTGGTGAATTATTTAATATGTCAGCTAATGTCAGGCTGTTATCTATAGCAGGAAGTGCGTCGTCCCATTTAATATAGTTAAGGGAGCTTATATCCTGCTTTCTTGTTGAATTGGCTTTCTGTTCCCTTTCCCAATATTTTTTTGAGCGTTCTGAGCCAGAACGTGTACTTTTTTAAGATAAGTTGAATAACTATTAATATTATTATAAAATAAGGCAATATAAGTGCATAGTATTCTCCGTTTCCAATATGTTATTAAATGTATTGTTTAATGTGCTGCTATGTTTAAGGAGGTAATTATGATTAATTTAAAAAAGAGCAAAACTAAAAGAATATTTGCTGCGGTTATAATAGTAATCCTTGTACTTGCTATGGTACTTCCTATGGCTGTGTCAGCATTTATTTAAGATTAAGTATAGATTGAAAATGTAATATATGCAAGTTCAAGCTTGCAATTGAATGTAATATGTGAAAAGCATAGAAACGAGGAATGGTATGAAATTAGGCAAGGTATCAGATACAATTCTTTCAAGGTCTGTATTAAAGCCTCTTAACACTGTAAGAGGCCAGAAGGTTACACGTATGGATATTGGACAGGATGTGTCTGAGGTGGATATTAGAGAGCAGGGCGTGGATAAGACACTGTTAAGTGCGACAGCCTGTGGATATATGCCTCTTATTAAAGCTGTTAATAATATATATGCCGCTGGCGGTACACCCATAGCAGCAAGTGACTGCATAGTTATGCCAGAGCAGGCAAGGGAAATCCGTATAAGGGAAGTAATCGCAGGACTTACAAGACAGGCGGCGGTTACAGAAGTGCCAATAGCCGGAGGGCATACAACAGTCAGTGCTTCGGTCAGTGAGCCTGTAGTAACTGTTACAGTGCAGGGCTTAAGGGAAGACAATAGAAATGTTATTGAGGCAGGACAGCATATAATTGCCGCTGGTTGCATAGGAATAAGTGGAGTAAAGCAGTTAGTTGAAACTGATGAGCAGGCGGTATACGAAAGATATAGTAAAGACTGGGTAAGTAAGGCTGTTGGCGAAGATACAGATATGTATATAGGCGGAATGGTACAGCTTTTAAGGGACAATGGAATTAATTGTTATATGCACGATGTATCAGAGGGAGGAATATTTGGTGCGTTGTGGGATATGTGTGAATATGGCAATGTCGGACTTGATGTTGACATAAGAAGCATACCTGTAAGACAGGAGATTATAGAGATATGCGAATTATTCAATGTTAATCCGTATGAACTGCAATCTTTAGGTTGTTTATTAATGACAGCAGATAATGATTGTGATATTATTAATATACTTAACAGCAATAATATCCCAGCCGCAGTTATAGGAAGAATTGTGAATGGCAATCAGAGAATTCTTCATAATAAAGACGAAGAAAGATTTCTTACATTGCCTAATCAGGATGAGATATTCAGCTGTATAAAGACAGCACAATAATTTAATTGAAAGGGTATGATGATATGAGAGAGAAAATCCTTAACTTGTTAGAGAATAATGGTAGAATTGACATTCACGATATGTCCGTTATGCTTGGAGTCGCGCAGGAAGAAGTCGCGAATGAGATAGCAGATATGGAAAAGGAACATATTATCTGTGGTTATAATACCCTTATCAATTGGGATAAGACAGGCGATGAGAAGGTTACAGCACTTATTGAGGTAAAAGTTACACCTCAGAGAGGACTTGGTTTTGACAGCATTGCCGAGACAATTTACAAATACGATGAAGTTACATCAGTTTATCTTATGTCTGGTGGCTTTGATTTTACAGTTATTATTGAAGGAAAGACTATGAAGTCTGTTGCACAGTTTGTGGCGGCGAAGCTTGCACCACTTGATTCAGTGCTCAGCACATCAACACATTTTGTATTAAAGAAATACAAAGATTATGGAACTGTAATTGATGAAGAAGACAAGGATGAAAGGATGTTAGTAACACCATGAGAAATGCTTTATCTAAGAAAATAGTAGATATAGAGCCTTCAGGTATAAGAAAGTTCTTTGACGTTGTAAGTGAAATTCCAGATGCAATATCACTTGGCGTTGGTGAACCTGATTTTGATACGCCTTGGAATGTAAGGGAAGAAGGCATATACGCATTAGAGAAGGGAAGAACATTTTATACTTCTAATGCAGGACTTAAGGAATTAAGACAGGAAATAAGCAGATATGTTGCAAGAAAATATGATACACAGTATGACCCAATGAAGCAGGTACTTGTAACTGTGGGTGGAAGCGAGGCTATAGACGTAGCGTTAAGATGTATGGTTGACCCAGGTGATGAGGTGCTTATACCACAGCCAAGTTATGTATCATATCTTCCTTGTGCAGTTATGGCAGATGCTGTTCCTGTATTTATTAATCTTAAAGAGGAGAATCAGTTTAAGCTTACTAAGGAAGAACTGTTAGAGCATATTACGGATAAGACTAAGATTCTTATAATGCCATTTCCTAACAATCCGACAGGTGCTATTATGACAAGAGAAGAACTTATGGAGTTAGTGCCTGTTATTATAGAGAAGGATTTGTATGTTATATCAGATGAGATATATTCAGAGCTTACATATGGAGATAACAAGCACTGCTCAATAGCAAGCCTTCCTGGTATGAAAGAAAGAACTATTATGATAAATGGTTTCTCCAAGGCATTTGCTATGACAGGCTGGAGATTAGGTTATGCCTGTGGACCTGCTGAGATTATAAAGCAGATGATTAAGCTTCATCAATATGCGATTATGTGTGCACCAACTAACAGCCAGTTTGCCGCTGTTGAGGCATTAAGGAATTGTGATACAGAGGTAGAGAAGATGGTTACAGCCTACGACCAGAGAAGAAGGTTTCTTCTTCATGAGCTTAAGAGTATGGGAATAGACTGTTTTGAGCCATTTGGGGCATTCTATATATTTCCATCTATCAAGAAGTTTGGTATGACATCAGATGAATTTGCTAGCAGACTTCTAGAAGACCAGAAGCTTGCAGTTGTTCCTGGAACAGCATTTGGCAATAGCGGTGAGGGCTTTGTAAGAATATCGTACGCTTATTCAATTGAGAACCTTAAAGAAGGAATTAAGAGAATAAAGAACTTTATAGAAAAGTTATAAGTACATATTAACTACAATGGAGGAAGAATTATGGCAGGAATGAACGCAGATTTTATCAATCCATTTTTAATGTCAGCGACTAAGATAATGCAGGAAATATGTCAGACAGAGATGAAGATAGGAAAGCCTTATGTCAAGACAACAGAATTCGAGAATAAGTCGGTTGCAGTTATGATAGGTATAACAGGTGAGTTAAAGGGTCAGGTTATTATGGCATTTGAGTTTAATAAGGCATTGGACGTGGCATCTAAGATGATGATGGGTATGCCGGTAACTGCACTTGATGATATGTCTATAAGTGCAATAAGTGAGCTTGGTAATATGATTATGGGTAATGCTGCAACAATATTCTCAACAAAGGGATATGTTATAGATATTACACCACCAAGCGTATGTCACGGAGATATGACTATTACACAGTCATATACACAGAATATATGTGTGCCTATCCATTCAGGTGACGAAGTGGCACTTGAACTTAATATAGCTGTAATAGCAGAACAGTAAAGAATTATAAGGAAAGATAATTATGTTAAATATAGTATTACATGAGCCAGAGATGCCTGCTAATACTGGCAATATAGGAAGAACCTGTGTAGCAGCAGGTGCAAGATTACATTTAATTGAGCCGCTGGGTTTCAGCCTTAATGAGAAAATGCTTAAAAGAGCAGGGCTTGATTACTGGGATAAGCTTGATGTGACAGTATATAATGATTATGAAGATTTTCTTAACCGTAATCCGGGCGCTAAGATATATATGGCAACTACTAAGGCACATCACACATATGCTGATGTGAAGTACGAAGACGACTGCTATATTATGTTCGGAAAGGAAAGTGCGGGAATACCAGAGGAGATACTTGTAGACCACGAAGATACATGTATAAGAATTCCAATGATTGGAGATATACGTTCACTTAATCTTTCTAATTCAGTAGCAATAGTTGCTTACGAGGCATTAAGACAGCACGGATTTGAGAGTATGAGCTTGTCAGGAGAATTGCATAAGCTTCACTGGAAGTAATTAATTGTAATGGGATGAGGGTACATTTTATGTATCCTTATCCTTTGTAATATACAGAAATATCAGATGAGTAAGGTGTATTGGATACAGGAGTTGCGAAACGTATGAGAAACAACAGCAATATCGTTAATTTTTATGCGAAAGAATATATAAGAGAGAGGTTAGAAAGCTCTCTGGATAAATTCATAGATAAACAGCTTATAATGGTGGTAGCACCATCGGGATATGGAAAGTCCACACTTGTAAGGCATTATTTTAATGACAGGCCATATTATAATAAAATGTGGTTCCCTATGCAGAGTAAAGAAAAAGACGACAACTGGGTGTGGAAAAGATTATGCCAGAAGTTGGGTGAATATAGTGAAGAGTTAAAAGGAAAACTGTCGGATACACAGCTTCCACAGTCTAAGCAGGAATTGTCTTATATAGTTAAAATATTAAGGCAATATGTCAATGATACAGTATATCTTATAGTAGATGATTATCAGGAATGTGCAAGTGTCACATTAGACAACCTTATAATGGAAGTTGTAGATAATATAGACAATATTCATATAGTGCTTATATCAAGAATACTCCCATACAATATACCATATGAAGCAATGTTTCTAAAAGGACAAAGTGTGCTTATCACACAGCAGGATTTAAAGCTTACTAAAGACGAAGAAAAAGTAATATTTAAAGAGAATGAAATAAATCTTACAGCTGAAGAAGCAGATTTGTTATATGAGCATACAGATGGCTGGATTAGTGCTGTTTATCTGTCTTTATATGAATATAAGAAGCTTGGCAGAATGGGTGGTTTTCTTTCTGTCAATCATCTGTTAAAGACAACTATATTTGATAAGTTGTCAGCAGATATGCAGGAATTCTTTATGAAAATGTCACTTTTTGACTGGTTTGATATTGAAGGTGCAGAGTATGTCACACAGCTTGATGTTACAGAGAATGACCTGCTTGAAAGTGTAGAGCAATTTGGATTTCTTGATTATGATGTGACAACACATTCATTTGCTATGCACACATTATTAAGAAATGTGTCTGGTATGGAATTGAATAAATCGGACATAGAAATTTCTATGCTTTATAACAGGGCGGCAGAAGTATCTGAAAAGCGAAAGTCTTATATAAAGGCAGTAGCTTATTATACTAAGGCAAAGAACTGGGACAGAATTGCAGCTTTATATGCAGGAAAGAATGGAAGACGTCTTATTGAGAGAGCACCGGGAATATTCCAGAGCGTAAGAGAGAATATAGAAGAAGTTATGTGGGAAAAATATCCGACTGTAATGCTTAATTATCTTTATTATATGTCAACTAAGGAAAATGTGCATAATGTAATGCCATTATATGAAGAGATAATTAATGATATTAATAATCATCCAATATGGAAAGATAATAAGTTCTTTATGGGCGAGATGATGATTATATTATCAATTCTTCAATTTAATAATCTTGAAAAGATGAATCAGTCCTTAATAAAAGTCAGAGAATATTTTGGTGAGAGAACATCGGTTATATTTGGCAATTCACTTCTTACTTATGGAACAACGTGTATGACGACATTGTATTACAATAAGTCAGGCAGGCTCAAGGAGATAATAGAGCAGGAAAAAGAATATGCTAAAGCATATATGAGAATAACACAGGGAAGCAGAGTGGGATGGGATGAATTCTTTGATGCAGAATATGCAATGATTACAGGTGATATTGATACAGCCTACAGGCTAGCAAAGCAGGTGTTATTACAGAACATTTTAAGAAACCAGACGTGTATAATTATAAGCTGCTACTATATGATATTAAAATGTCTTATATATTATGGTAAGAAAGAGGAATTCTATGAAGGCATTGAAAAGCTTAATGAGTTGACCAGGGATATAACATATCCCCTTCTTATTATAGATGCTGAGCTTGTGCAGGGCTATGTATATGCGTGCCTTGGACAGCAGGAGAAAATGTCAGACTGGTTACAGAATTTCAGACTTGAGAACTGTAGTAAGCAGATAAGGAACATACGAAGCGGCTGTATGACATATGGAAAGCTTATGTGTTATAAGAAAGACTGGGCAATGCTTGATATGATAGGACAGCAGATGATGGTTCCATATGAGAATACATCACATATATATCCATTTATAACAGGCTGCGTATACAGGGCAATAGCACAGTATAATATGGGTAATACAACAGAAGCTGAAAGGTATATTAAGTGGGCAGTTGAACTTTCATATGACGATAACGTGATAATGCCATTTATTGAGAATGGTGTTGAATTAGAACCTGTTATAGAAAATGTGTATACAGACGGATTCCTTGAGTCATTAAAGCCATATATCGCTAAATACAAGGCTGGAATAGAAAGCTTTAATGCAGTTAAAGACGACAATCCATATAAGCTTACCAAGAGAGAAAAAGAGCTTATGGAATATGTTAAGGCTGGTTATAAGAATTCAGAGATTAGTGAGCAGATGCACATCGCATTAGTGACAGTTGAGAAAAATCTTACAAGCGTATATAGAAAGCTTGGAGTTAATAATAGAACATCAGCAATTATGATGTTACAGAAATAATATGTTATAGAATAATATGTAATTTAATGCTTGCGGACAGGCTTATAAAATAACAGATTATGGAGCAAAAACCAGTATATCATATAATAAAAAGTATGGTTTACCATAATAGAAAATCATTTTCTATATATGTATACTACAAAAGTTAGTTTAAAATTGAGTAAATAGGAAAGGAAAATTAATGGTAAATAAGTACAAAGAAAGATTAAAGCATTATACGATTAATCGTAAGTTAAAGGCTACTCTTGGAGTTGTAGCTCTTATAGCATGTATTATAGGTGTAATTCTTATAAGTGGTATATTAGCGGTTGCTAATAATGTAAAGGGAATATATCAGGGACCAATGAACAATGTTAATGATATAGCTAATGTTAAATATGGTCTTACTGATTTACAGAGAGCCATTAACAGACTTTTAGCTGAAGGTTCTGATAATATGGCAGATAGATATGCAAATTTTGAAAAGACAGTAGAAGAAGATGTCAATCTTGTCGTTTCAGGAGTTGATGATATGGATAAGCATTTCAAGACAGAAGCTACGAGAGCAAAGCTTTCAGAAATGCAGGCTAAGATTAACGAGGGCGAGAAAGTAAGACCTCAGGTTATGCAGCTTTTAAAGAGCGGAAAGATTGATGAAGCTTATGCACTTAATTATAATACATATCTTCCTATAGTTAACGAAATCAAGTCATTAGCAAATGATATAGAGACATTAGTATACCAGAACGGAGCAGTGTATTATACTCAGTCAGTGCGTCTTGGTAATGGACTTACAATAGCAGGTATTATACTTGTTGTTGCGTTATTATTTATTTCAACATTCTTTACAAGAACTATAACAGAAGTTCTTACAACACCAGCCAAGCAGATTGTTGAAGCGGCAGAGCAGATGTATCATGGAGATATGTCAGCAGCTAATCTTATAACATACGAATCAGAAGATGAATTCGGAGCTATGGCAAAGACACTTAAGGAACAATGTTAAATCTCCACGCATATGTGGATGAAATATCAACAGTTTTAAGAGAAATTGCAAGTGGTGATTTAACTAAGGATTCAGATGAAATTACAGATTTCCTTGGAGATTTTGTAAGCATCAAAGAATCATTTGTATACATTTTAAAGAATTTTAATATAACATTAACTAATATTGCCAAGACATCAGAGCAGGTTGATATTGGTGCCGAGGATCTTTCAAAGGCAGCAGGTGATCTTGCTAAGGGAACAACAGACCAGGCAAGTGCTGTTGAAGAACTCACAGCTACAGTTGAAACAGTAGCGGCATTAGCTAAAAAGAGTGCAGATCAGACACAGACTGCATATGATAATGTATTAGCGGTAGCAGAAAATGCAGAAGAAGAACGTAAGAAGATGGACAGCCTTACAGAAGAAATGGCTAATATTATCGAAATATCTAATAAAATCGAAGCAATTACTTCAACTATCGAGGATATCGCTTCACAGACAAGTCTTCTTGCACTTAATGCTTCAATTGAAGCTGCCAGAGCTGGTGATGCAGGACGTGGTTTCGCAGTGGTTGCAGAGCAGATTGGAAAGCTTGCAACAGACAGCCAGAAGTCAGCTGTTAATACAAGAGAACTTATTGTTAAGACTATAGAAGAGATTAATAAGGGTAACGAGATAACCGCCTCTGTTGCACAGGCATTTGAAGGAACAATTAATGAAATGCAGAAGTTTGCTGATGTAGCTAAGGAAACTAATGAGTCAGCAAGAAATCAGGCAGAAATATTATCACAGATTGAACAGGGTATCGAGCAGATATCAGGTGTTACACAGAACACAGCAGCTTCTTCACAGGAAAGCTCAGCAATCAGTGAACAGCTTGAACAGAGAGCCAGGGAGCTGGATAAGCTTATTAATAACTTTAAGCTTTATAGACCGGTTAGCAGATAATAGGACTAAAATTATATATTAATGCTTGATTGGTGGCTGTAATTGATAACAACGGACGATTGGCTGCAATCAACATAAGCAACGAAGACACATTTGCATTGAGTGTCGCTCGCAGCGGTACTAAGTCGCCAGCTAAGGCTGCCGACTAAGGACCGGCGGCTCCCCATCGTCTTCTTATGCTTATGTTGATTGCAGCAATCGTCCGTTATTAACATCACCCCTTCGCAAGTGGCAGCGTAAATATAAACTCCGTCCCCACATCCGGCGTACTGATTACATCTATATGCTCTTCGTGTGCCTGAATTATTTCCTTGGTTATGGATAGTCCAAGTCCAGACCCTTTCTTGTCACGGCCTCTTGAGGCATCTGATTTATAAAATCTATCCCATATTTTATCAATATCTTTCTTGGCAATTCCGCTTCCGGTATCTTTAATGGATATCTGGGCTTTATCACCTTTTTCTTTGACAGTTACATATATAAAGGAGTTATCGTGGCTGAATTTGATTGCGTTATCTACAAGGTTGTATATAACCTGTTGTATTTTACCTTTGTCAGCTTTGACATTAAGTGCTGTGCCAGAGAATGTCAGGCTGAACTTAATGCCTTTCTTTTTACACGAACCCTCAAGAGTTTCTATTGTATGCTTTATTACTGAGTTAATATCAAATGTTGTAATCTCAAGGCGGACAGTCTTAGGGTCAAGTTCATTAAGTGTAAGTATATTGCTTGTAAGCTTGGTAAGTCGTTCGGTTTCAAATAATACAATATTAATGTATTTATTAATCATTTCCGGTGGTACTGTTCCGTCCTCAATGGCTTCAAGGTAGCCTTTTATTGAAGTAAGAGGCGAACGGAAGTCGTGCGAAATATTGGATAAGAACTTCTGCTGGAACCGGTCCATTTCGTTAAGTTCTTTTGCCATATAATCTAGAGAAGCCGCAAGACGTCCGATTTCATCATTGTGGTGTATCTTAATGCGGTAGGAAAGATTACCTTTTCCATATTCTTCAGTAGCCTTGGTAAGCTCATTGATAGGCTTGTGAATATGTATGAAATATAGCACCAGCATAGAAAGTGAAAGCAGCATAGCAATCACCAGTGTAAGATAGTTGGTGTTAAATGTATCATATACCCTGTCAGTTATGACAGTTTCAGACATATTGATGACAACATAGCCTTTCATTGTGAAATTGCTGGCAATAGGAAAATATGCACTTACAACAGTTTCGTCAAATACACCATAGAAATCACCTGTCTGTGTGTGTGCACCTTTAAGCCTGCCATAATCAAAATCCTTAAGTTCATATAGATAACCATTAGAATCTGCTGTTCCAGAAAATCCAGTATCTAACATAACATCACCGAATGGGCTTACGAACATAATTCTTGTGTGGTTGAGTTCAGATACTATTTTAAGGTCAGCTTCTATGTCTGAAAGATATTCTGGCGTGAATGTATCTTTTGCAAATGTGCCGGCAATTTCGTTAGCCTGCTGGTAAAGCACTTCAGAATAATAGTCATATACTTTATTATAATCGTGCCTGAAACATATTGTTGTTACAGATATAAATCCTACAACAGCAATTATTATATATAGAGTTATCTGTTTGGTAAGCATATTATATTTCATATTGAGTCCGTTCCTGCTTATTTAGTCACAAATTTGTAGCCAATTCCCCATACGGTTTCAATCGACCATTTATCGTGGTCTTTAATCTTTTCACGAATTCGTTTGATGTGCACATCGACAGTACGGGTATCGCCGATGTAATCATAGCCCCAGATATTGTCAAGAAGCTGTTCTCGTGTGAACACCTGATTAGGTGCAGATGCAAGGAAGTATAAAAGTTCAAGTTCTTTAGGCGGCATTTCTACAGCCTTTTTATCATAAGTAACTGAGTAATTGTCAAGATTGACAATTAAGTCAGGATACGTTACACATCTTGCATTTTCTGATGGTGCAACGGTAGTCTGTGGAAGATGATAACGTCTTAATACAGCTTTAACACGTGCGACAAGTTCTTTTGTTTCAAATGGCTTGATAATATAATCATCAGCACCAAGCTCCAGACCTAATACCTTGTCAAATGTTTCGCCCTTAGCTGAAAGCATAATTATTGGCGTATTATTATTCTTCCTGATTTCACGGCATACCTGATATCCGTCAATACCAGGAAGCATAAGGTCTAACAGAATGAGGTTAGGCTTGAATGTAGAAAGGTTATCAAGTGCACTTTCGCCGTCATATACAATCTTAGTTTCAAAACATTCTTTTGTAAGATAGAGTGAGATGAGTTCAGCTATATTCTCATCATCATCTACGATTAAAATTCGTTGTTTAGCAACCATATGTGCCTCCATATACAATATTTATAGTTAATCTTTAAATGTTACAATTGTAACACCTTCTGCACCCTCGCCAATCTGTCCAAGGCGGAATTCTTTAATATAAGGAACCCCGTGCAGATAAGAAGTTATACCAGAGCGTAGAGCACCTGTTCCCTTGCCGTGAACAATTCGTACCTGCGGAATTCTGGCAATATAGGCATCATCAAGATATTTGTCAAGAACGGCAATAGCTTCATCAACAGTGTATCCAAGAAGATTAATCTCAGAAGATACAGAAGATGATTTTGACATCTTGATTTTACCTGAGCCACCAGCACCCTTAGGCTTAGAACTTGTTTCAGCAGGATCCTTATAGCCTTTAAGTATGGCAAGATTTTTAATATCCATTTTAGTGCTTAAGCTTCCTACAAGTACAGTAACCTGGTTTTTGTTCTTATGAATCTGGGATACAGTACCTATGACGTTCATTGTAAGAACCTTAACGTGCATACCAACCTTGAATTCAGATATATCGTGAGCCTTATGCTCGCTTATGTTGTTGGCAGGTTCAATCTTTAACTTTTCCTGCCGCTTATTCATTTTCTCACGGATAGCACTGCGGTGTTTCTCAAGCTCTTTTACAGTCATACCATGCTTGTTCATAGCATTAATTGTCTTATCAGCATACTCTTTCGCATCTTTAAGTATACGTGCAGCTTCTTCGTTAGCTTTTCTTATAATATTGTCAGTACGTTCATCAAGACGTTCAGTTTTTTGGTAAGTTCAGACTTTAACTGGGCAATCTGTGCTTTGTACTCATTTAATTCCTCACGCTCACGTTCAATTGTAACACGGCTTTGTTCAAGATCAGTTACAAGGTCTTCAAATTTGATATCTTCAGAGTCAAGACGGCGTGAAGCATCATTAATTATATTGTCAGAAAGTCCAAGCTTTTTGGAAATGGCAAATGCATTACTCTTTCCAGGAACTCCGATAAGAAGCCTATAAGTAGGGCGGAGTGACTGTACATCAAATTCACAGCAGGCATTTTCCACGCCATCGGTTGTGAGTGCATACATTTTAATCTCGCTGTAATGTGTTGTCGCCATTGTTGTAATATTACGTCTGTGAAGGCTGTCAAGTATAGCAATTGCAAGGGCTGCACCTTCTGTAGGTCAGTACCAGCACCAATCTCATCGAATAAAATGAGACTGTTGCTGTCAGCTTTTTTAAGAATATCGACAGTATTAGTCATATGTGAGCTGAATGTACTAAGGCTCTGTTCAATACTCTGTTCATCGCCGATATCAGCAAATATATTGTCAAATACAGCTATGTCGGAATGTTCCAGTGCTGGAATATTAAGTCCGGCTTGAGCCATAAGAGTAAGAAGTCCGACAGTCTTTAAGGATACGGTCTTACCACCGGTATTAGGTCCTGTTATGATAAGAAGGTTAAAATCTGTACCGAGATAAATGTCTATAGGTACGACAGTATGCGGCTCAATAAGAGGATGTCGTCCTTTTTTAATATTTACTATACCTTTGTTATTCATAACAGGGCGGCTGCAATTAAAATGCCTTGATAAAAGTGCTTTGGCGAATATGCAGTCAAGATTGGTAAGTATCTCATAGTCTGAAAGCAGTGAATCGGTATATTCTGCAGCTTTTGCACTTAAATCTGCAAGAATAACTTCAATCTCAGCCTGTTCCTTAAGTTCAAGCTCTCTTATATCATTGTTAAGCTTGACAACTGCGGCAGGCTCAATAAATACAGTAGAACCGGTTGATGACTGGTCATGAACCATACCAGGCATAAGTGATTTGTATTCAGCTTTAACAGGCAGACAGAAACGTCCCTGTCTTGTTGTTATCACATAATCCTGAAGATAAGTTCTTGTAGATGGTGAATTTAATATTTTATTAAGTTCAGTGTGTATGCGGTCAGCAGCTATATTTTTCTGACGTCTTATACTGCGGAGGTTCGCACTTGCATCATCACTGATTTCATCTTCTGATATAATACATTTCTTAATTGCGTTATTAAGAAGTGTAACAGGGTCAAGCATATCTATTAAAGGTTGTATTGAATCAGCACGCTGTTCATAGTATCCCTTTATGTGGGCAGCACATTCTAATAACATAGATATGTTAAGAAGCTCAAGTGCATTAAGAGAGCTTCCAACTTAAGTCTTGCAATGCTTCCCCTGATATCTTTTATCCTTGAGAAATCCACGCTTCCCTTCTGGTATACACGTGTAAGTGCATCATTAGTATAATCAAGTGCTGTATTGATTTTGTCTATGTCAGTCATAGGCTCAAGCTTATGAAGTATCTGCTTTGCACCGTCAGAACAGGCAAAAGATACAAGACGAGATATTATTTTATTATATTCAAGTGTTGATAATGATTTATTATTCAATGTAATACTCCTGTCATTTTAAATAATAATTATTATATGTCTGCTATTAGTGATAAAAGCTGACAATCCTCTCTTATTATATACTAAAACCGATTAAAACCATAGGATAAATTTAAGAAAGAGCCGACTTTTTAACATCTATGTCATAGTTTGTTCATAAACATAGTGTATACTTTATTTATATTGCGTAATAACCGGATAGTCAGAAGAAAAATGTACTTGTGATTTAACATATCAGATGCGTAAGCATCTGTTAATGAATAAGAATGAGGGATAATATGGAACATAAAGATACTGAGCAGAAATACGATTTATATACGGAAAAGATTGTATTAAGTCCTAAGGTTAAATATAAGAATCTTATAAGAACAATTAAGATACTTATATTGATAATAATAGCAGGAGTGGTGTATATAGCGGCTGACAAGCTTATTGTGCCGTCAGTAAAGGCGAAGTTTGATAAGAAGAAAGCAGAACAGGATAGAATTGAATTCACAAGAGATGAATATCCGGAGCCTGTTGTTGTTGAGGATGAAGAAGGACAGCCACAGATTAAGAAGGATTATGATACATTAATGCAGTCGTTAAGAACGAAGGTAGATGATGTGCAGAAGTCAGTTGTCATAATTCAGGAAAGCACGGAAGGCTTAATTATGAGAATTATATTGAGAACAGGGAAAATGTAACATCTACGGCAGGACTTATTGTTGCCTATGTGAATTCAAGATATATTATACTTACATCAAAGAAATATACTGATAATACTGCGGATATAAGTGTTAAGGTTAATGATAATGAATATAAGGCGGTATATGTGTGCTCAGACAGTAATACAGGTATAAGTATAATAAGTGTTGATGCTGAACAGATGAGTGAGGACGACAGGACAAGCATAGAGGTATCAGTCTTAGTAATTCATATATACTTAACAAGGGTGAGCTTGTAATTGCCGCAGGCAATATATATGGAACGGATGGGGCAGTAGATTATGGAACTATAACCAATATCAGCTCGTACAGCCTTATAGATAATAATGTAGACATATTTGAAACTAATCTTACAGCCAAAGATGAAGATTACGCATTTTTATTTAATTCGGACGGCAATGTTGTAGGAATATCTGTACACAGTAATAAAGATGTCAAGCTTAAGTTCATAGGAATATCAGATCTTAAAGGTACTATTGAGAATATGATAAACCGTCAGGAGATTATGTATTTTGGTATTAAAGCAGAGAATGTAGACAATGAATTGGCAGATAAATACAGTCTTACAACAGGAATATATATACTTGCAGTTGAGCAGGAGTCGCCGGCATATCAGGCAGGACTTCAGACAGGAGATGTAATTGTAGAGGTAAATGGCGAGGAATGTCTTACTATGCAGAAGCTGAATGAGAAGCTGTACAGATGCCAGTCAGGACAGAGCGTTAATGTCCTTGTAAAAAGGCTTGGTAAATCAGGGTATTTTGAAGTATCTTATGATGTCAATGTGGAATACAGATAAAGCAGCTACTTGACAGTACAGAGTAGAATTAAATAGTTGAGATAAGAATATAATAAGATTAATTGAAATCAGAGAGAAATCTGATTGAATGGAGGAAGAGTATGCGTTATATAGAAACATTTAAAGACGGAGACAGAATTTCAGAGGTATATCTGTGTAAATCCAAGTCATCAGCACTTACTAAGGCTGGAAAAGAATACGAGAATGTTATACTTATAGATAAGACAGGACAGATAGATTCAAAGATATGGGACGTTAATTCAGGTGGAATATGCGATTTTGAAGTTAATGATTATGTATTTGTAAATGGACAGGTTACAAGTTATAATGGTGCATTACAGTTTAAAATAGAAAGAATTCGTGTGGCAGCAGAGGATGAGTACACACCAACAGATTATATTCCATCTTCAAGATATGATATAGAGCAGATGTATGAGGAATTATTAGGATTCGTAAGAAGTGTAGATAATCCATACATAAAGCAGCTTTTGGAAGCATTTTTCGTTGAAGATGAAGCATTTATTAAAAAGTTCAAGAATACGTCAGCAGCCAAGACAGTACATCACGGATTTATGGGTGGACTGCTTGAACACAGCCTAAGTGTTACAAGATTATGTGCAAAGATGAGTGAGAATTACGATTTCCTTAACAGGGATCTGCTTATAAGCTGTGCAATGCTTCACGATGTAGGCAAGGTAAGGGAATTAAGTGAATTTCCAAGAAATGACTACACAGATGAGGGGAATTTTATAGGACATATAGTGATTGGCTACGAAATGGTTATTGAAAAAATCAGACATATACCAGATTTTCCAGAGATATTAGCTAATGAGGTTGGCCATTGTATATTATCACATCACGGTGAGTTAGAATATGGTTCACCTAAGAAGCCGGCAATAGCAGAAGCAATAGCACTTTCTATGGCAGATAATATGGATGCAAAGCTTGAAACTTTAAGGGAATGTCTTGAAGCCAAAGACACTAATGACTGGCTTGGATTTAACAGATGGCTTGAATCCAACATAAGAAGAACAAGTTGTTAATGTGAGGAACAGTTATGGCATATAGTAAGAATGATATTGTACAGGTTACAATAGAGGATATAGGAGTAACAGGAGAAGGAATAGGCAAGATAGACGGCTATACATTATTTGTAAAAGATACATCATAGGTGATGTAGTAGAAGTTAAGATTATGAAGGCAAAGAAGAATTACGGATATGCCAGACTTATGAATATCATAACACCGTCAAAGGACAGGGTTACACCGGAATGTAATATAGCAAGGCAGTGTGGCGGCTGTCAGTTACAGGCTATGAGTTACGCTGCACAGCTTAAGTACAAACAGAAGCTTGTCAGTGATAATTTACAGAGAATAGGTGGACTTACAGAAGGCGTAGATTATGAAATGTGTGACATTCTTGGTATGGACACGCCATTCAGATACCGCAACAAAGCACAGTATCCTGTAGGTGAGGATAAAGACGGTAATATTATTATGGGATTTTACGCAGGTCATACACATTCAATAATTCCTTGTGATGACTGCCTTTTAGGTGATGAGAACAACTCTGTAATATTAACAGCCGTCAAGCAGTGGATGAAAGATTACAGGGTAAGAGCCTATAACGAGAATATCCATAAGGGAACTTTAAGACATATACTTATAAGAACAGGATTTCATACTGATGAGATTATGGTCTGTCTTGTTACTAAGAAAATGTTAAGAAAAGAGGCGGCAGATGGACTTGTAAGAGTGATTGAGCGGCTTAATAGTGGCAGTTCAGCAAGTGATAATATTTCATCAGGTAGTGATAATAATACAAGTAATAACAGTGGAAGAAGTTAAATATAGCTTCGCTGGTTGTCAATATTAATAAAGAGGATACTAATGTAATACTTGGCAGGGAATGTGTAACTCTTTATGGAAGACCTTATATAGAAGATTACATTGGAGATATAAGTTCCAGATATCACCGCTTTCATTCTTTCAGGTTAATCCTAAACAGACAGAAGTGCTTTATAACAAAGCATTGGAATTTGCTAATCTTACAGGCAATGAGGCAGTGTGGGATTTGTATTGTGGAATAGGAACAATCTCGTTATTTTTGGCAAAAAATGCAGGAATGGTATACGGTGTAGAGATAGTTCACAGGCGATTGAAGATGCGAAGAATAACGCTGGGATTAACGGAATAGATAATGCAGAGTTCTTTGTAGGAAAGGCAGAAGAAGTAGTCACAGCATTTTATGAAAGCAGGAAAGCAGATGATGGTACAGGACACAATATGACAAGACCAGATGTTATAGTGGTAGACCCACCAAGAAAAGGCTGTGATGAGAAGCTTTTGGATACTATTGTTACAATGTCACCACAGAGAGTTGTGTATGTAAGCTGTGATTCGGCAACACTTGCAAGGGATTTAAGGTGTTATCGGAGCGTGGATATAAGATTGTGAAGTACAGCCGGTTGACCAGTTTGCTAATACGGTCCATGTGGAGACGGTTGTTCTTTTGTCCCAACAAAAACAAAAGCCGGATGATTACATTAATGTCACGATTGAACTTGATGATGTGGATATAACATCTGCAGAGACTAAGGCAACATATGATGAGATAAAGAAGTATGTGTCTGAACATAATGCCGGCATGAAGGTTTCCAATCTGTATATTTCACAGGTAAAGAGAGCGCAATTGTGGAGGCATTGAAGCATT